>Ga0129308_1002769_pt1 | contig 13996 bp, 13 predicted proteins | sample L827metagenome_FD_94440 | JGI IMG/M metagenome (GOLD analysis project Ga0129308, IMG submission 94440) | Ring-tailed lemur group fecal microbial communities from Wisconsin, USA - L827 metagenome | ecosystem: Host-associated > Mammals > Digestive system > Large intestine > Fecal | place: USA...
CATCGAGAAGGTTATCACCGGAAGGGCATTCGTCGACGGTGAACTGAAGTACACCGAGATCGGGATCAGCGACGGGAAGATCGTAACCGTCGGAAGGCTTGTGAGCGGAGGGGACGAGCGTGTGGATGTGGGTTCGAGCAGGATCATCCTGCCGGGATTCACCGATCCCCATGTCCATCTCAGGGACCCCGGAATGACGGCCAAGGAGGACTTCTCCACCGGGACCCTGTCCGCGGTCCATGCCGGAGTGACCTGTGTCCTCGACATGCCGAACACGAAGCCTCCGGTAACCGACATGAACACCCTGATGGAGAAGAAATCCGCCATCCGCGGACGCTCCTTCGTGGATTACGGGCTGTTCGCAGCCGTCACCCCGAACATCAACGCCAAGATGCTCGCACCGCTCGTCCCCGGTTTCAAGCTGTTCATGGGCTCCACCACCGGGAACATCCTCCTGAACGACGACGAGGAGCTGGTGCCCGCGGGGACCAACGCACTGTCCACCGGCAAGAGGGTCAGTGTCCATGCCGAGGACGATTCACTTATCACCAGGGAGACGGAGAATTGTACCAGGGACCATCTCAGGAACCGTCCCGCCAAGGCGGAGTGGAACGCGATCTCCAGACTCGCATCGCATTTCAAGGGGCAGAGGATCAACATCTGCCATCTCACCACTTCGGAAGGCCTCGATCTCGCGAGGGCCGCCGGATTCACCACCGAGGTCACCCTCCACCACATGATGTTCGACGTGGACCGCTGTCCCGGTGCCGAATACAAGGTCAACCCTCCGATCAGGGATGTCAACGCCAGGGATGCCCTCTTCAAGAGGTTCACCGCAGGGGACATAGGGATGATCGGTACGGACCACGCACCCCACACCGTGGAGGACAAGGCCCAGGAGTTCGACGCGGCACCCGGCGGGATCCCCGGAGTGGAGACCACCATGCCGATGATCATGAACATGGTCAGGAAGGACATCATCCCGCTGAAGCTGGCTGTTGACATGGGTGCAAGGAACCCCGGGGAGGCATTCGGTCTCAGGAAGGGCAGGATAGCACCTGGATACGACGCGGACTTCGCGATCTTCGATATGAGAGAATCCCATAAGATAGATGTGCCCTCATTGCACAGCAAGTGCGGTCACAGTCCCTACGGAGGCATGGAGGCCGTGTTCCCCGATACAGTAATAATCAGGGGCGAGGTACAGGTCCAGGACGGAGAGTTCTGCGGAGAGCGGAAGGGAGTCGATATCTGTGGCTGATTACGAGGTCGATTATTCAGAGGTCATCGGTAAGAAGGTTGATTGTCCGAGCGAGTGCGGCATGTGCTGCCTCTGCCAGCCCGAGGTGCTGCCGGAGGAGCGTGCGTTCTTCAGGAACAACCATCCCGAGCATCTCGTGAAGGTCGGCGGGGACGTCCCCTATTTCGCATTGGCCCTGAAGAAGGGCCGCGGATCCTGCGTGTTCCTCCAGAATCGCAGATGCACTGTGTACGACCACAGGACTACCTACTGTCGTCAGTATCCGTACCACATCTACGCCAGCGACAGGATCCAGGTCGAACTGGACCTTTCATGCAGGGGCGCATGGATGGGCACTGGAAACGATGCCATGGCCGAGGCCAAGGAGATAGTCTCCAGGGCCGACAAGAGGATCATCGAGTCCCTGAAGGAGTCCAAGGCCGTCTACAAGGAGTTCTTCTCCATCTGCAAGGAGGCGGGCGTGTATCAGGACCCGTCGATGCTCCGCATGAGCGTCTCAGAGAACATCTCCATGTTCACCGATCTAGCATATCTGAGCAGGATCATGGACATGTCCCAGATCGAGCCCGTCATGTCCCTTTCGGGACTGCAGCCCGAGACCCGTCTCGACATGGAGGCGATGGAGGAGGCAGGCCGCGACCTGGCGATGGAGTCGATGTCGTCCGACGACCCCCTCAGCGTGCCCGTGTACTGCGACAAGGACTGGAATTGGAACATGTTCATGGCCGTGGACGGGAAGATCGAGTGGATGGTCATGGATGATGAAGGGGAGCTGCATCACAAGGCCTTCGCCGATGCTAACGACATCAGGCTCAGGGTCCCCGATGCGGAGGGCATGAAGGTCATGGCCGATTACGTGAACGTGCTGAACAGCAGGGACAGCTTCATGGGAAGCGTCTTCAGCCTGATGGACCAGAACGGATACGAGGACGACATGGCCAACGCCTACTACGGTTGTCTTGCCGTGACGATGATGGATCTCCTGTGGAGGATGTCGATGCTCGACCACTTCATGGGAATCGGTTCCGGAGCGGACGCCGTCAGGGAAGCGATTATCTTCTACGACATGGACCGTCTGGACGCACCGGCCATCGGGGCCTATGTCTGAGCCCTACCTATAAAGGGCGGACAGGTACATTCAAATAGTAAATCTCTTATGGAGTCCGAGGTACCACTTATGATGAAGCCCTTAACGGTCCTCAGTCAGGCGGCGAACAAGAACGTCATCGTGGAACTCAAAGGCAGGAGGGAGTACAGGGGAGTCCTCGACGGATACGATCCCCACATGAACGTCGTACTCAGGAATGCAGAGGAGTATCATGAGGGCCAGCTGGCGAAAAGGCATAACGTGGTCATTGTCCGCGGGGACAATGTAATCTACATATCACCATAAGGAGAGATTGATCATGGGAAAGGGAACACCGGCACAGGGAAAGCACAACAAATACAAGACTCACATCCCCTGCCGCAGGTGCGGAAAGCGCTCCTACCACGTCAGGAAGGGCGTCTGCGCATCCTGTGGATACGGAAAGACCGCAAAGATGAGAACATACAGCTGGGCTAAGCTCCGCGAGTAAGGCGATCGTATGGCCGGGCCGGAACACAGCTGCGGTGTCGTTGGCATCACCGCCGATTTCGATGTCGCTTCAGCTCTGCATACGGCCCTCATGATCATCCAACACCGCGGGCAGGAGAGCGCGGGCATATCCGTCTTCAACGGCAGTACCATCGAGACTGTCAAGGGGAACGGATTGGTGAATGTCGCCTTGGACAAGGATGACCTGAAGGACCTCAACGGACACGTAGGTGTCGGTCACGTCAGGTACTCCACCACAGGTTCCAAGAGCATCGCCAACGCTCAGCCCCTCACGGTGACAACGAATTTCGGCCCCGTGGCTGTCGCCCATAACGGTGACATAACCAATTTCTCCGAGCTCAAGGAGAAGTACATGAAGGAGGGCTGGGCCTTCCTCACGGACTCCGACAGCGAACTTGTCATCAAGCTTCTCGGCAAGTACATGAACCAGTACAACGACCCCGTGAAGGCCATCCGTGGCATCATGGGGGAGTTGGACGGTTCCTATTCCCTCACGATCCTGATCCAGGACAGGCTTTTCGCCATCAGGGACCCCTACGGGTTCAGGCCCCTCTGTCTCGGAAAGATCGACGGAGGATACATAGCGGTCTCGGAGAGCGCCGCCATCGACGCTCTGAGAGGTGAGATCGTCAGGGACATCGAGCCCGGCGAGATCTGCGAGATCACCAAGGACACATTCAAGATCTATCCCGCACCCGGACAGCATCCCAAGGCGTACTGCATGTTCGAGTGGGTCTACTTCGCAAGGCCCGATTCCGTCCTGGACGGACGCGAGGTCTATGCGGTCAGGAGGAAGATCGGAGAGATCCTGGCGAGGGAGTGCCCCGCCGATGTGGACCTCGTCATGCCCGTTCCCGATTCCGGACGTGCGCATGCCATCGGATACTCCTGTGCAACGGGCATCCCCTACGAGGAGGGTTTCATGAAGAACCGCTTCGCCGACAGGACGTTCATCATGCCCGACCAGAAGCAGAGGGAGTTCGCAGTGTCCATGAAGATGAACCCCATCAAGAGCACCGTCGACGGCAAGCGCATCATGATCGTCGATGACAGCATCGTCAGGGGAACCACTCTGAAGAAGCTCGTATCCATGCTCAGGAAGGCCGGAGCCAAGGAGGTGCACGTCCGTGTGGGAAGTCCCCCCATCGTGGCACCCTGTTATTACGGCGTCGACATGAAGTCCAGGGACCAGTTCATCGCCACAACCCATACCGTGGACGAGATCCGCGACATCATCGGTGCGGACAGTCTCGGATACATCAGCATCGAGGGTCTCATCGAGGCCATCGGATTCAAGGAGAACGACCTGTGCCTTGCATGCGTCAATGGCAAGTACCCCACCCACATCAAGGGCGAGGTCCACAGGTTCCAGTCCACCTTGAAGCAGGACTTCCAGTGAGTTCCTATCGGGATCATCGTTGTATGGGGGAACCCATGATCCCCATCCTGCCGCCTATTAGAAATCTTTAAATATTATGAAGATATCAGAGATTTTGCTGGGCAGGTAGATCAGTTGGAAGATCGTTACCTTGGCATGGTAGAGGCCGCGAGTTCGAATCTCGCCCTGTCCACCACTTCTACATCACTTCAATGATTGATTCTCGGTTTGTATCCTGATAAATCGGGCATAAAAGGAATGCGGAGTTTCCTCCGCAGTTTGTTTAGTGATTTATGTCGTCAGGTGTCACAGATTCGCCATTGAGGATGATCTTGTTTATCGTGACATCCATGTGCATTTTCTCATCAGAACCTTCTGTGCCCTGATCCATGGAGCGCTTGATCGGAACTCCGTTATAGACATATGTGGTGTTGGTTGTTCCATCCTCATATTCTACGTACACATCTGTTTCCAAAATTCCCCATATGGTCTCAATCTTGGCGGTTTCCGTCTGTTTTACACCTGATGATTTGTTTTCGAAGGGTGTGCTCCATTGAACCTGTTTCTCTTTCAGAGGGAACTCTCCTATGTTGGGGAAAATCATGGTGACATCTGTCACAAAAGGCCCTCCTGAAATGATATCGGAATATTCATTATCCATGGCCATTTCAATCGTCCCTTTGATGGTACCCTCGATACCGCTGGTGGTGAATGTTCCACTCACATCGAACAAGAGCTCTACCTGAACGTCTTTCTTCTCGACCTTTTTACCGAGATCGAGACTGGTATCGATAAGTTCGTAGAATATCGTGCGTCCTTCAACGGTTTCATCCTGCACGAGAATCAGAAGTTTGTCGTTCCAAAGTATGGATAAAGTCTTGTCTTCGTTCTGATAGAGGTCTGTTCTCATCTCTCCCCATACTGTGTCCGCATCCACGCTTCCGTTCTTTGTCATATCACCTAGATCTGCGGTTTTGTCTTTCCATATCGTCGTTGAAATGACATCAAGAGGTGTTCTGGTCTTATCCGGGAAAATTCTGTATATTGATTTCTCAGTCTTCACCTGGAATTGCGTCTCATTTTCATCCAGGATGCTGATCTTCATTGTTCCGACGATATCGTCGTATCCGATCTCCGTATCTATACTTCCGAAGACGGTGTACTCCAGCGTATCTCCTTTGGCAAGATCACGTGCTTTATCATCATCTCCTTTGTTGAGTACAAACACTCCTGCGATGATGACCACGGCAACGACTGCCACGGCTACTATGGCCGTAATGGTCTTATTTGCTATGGTATGTTATTAATTCCAAGATTATAAGAATAATATGTTTAGAATCATTGACGTCCCCTCCTGATGTCCAACGGCTTCCTTACGTTGTACAGGTAGAACCTGCGTCCGTTGCCGGCGCCCATCTCGAACACAATCCCGTCCTCCTCCATCCTGACGAGGGCGCGTAGGGCTATCGACGGGAGTATCAGCAGTTTCTCGGACACGTACGTCAGGGTTGCACCGGGACGCACAGCCAGGATGTCGGAGATGCGCCTCGACAGGTTCTCATGGTCCCTCACGTTCTGGGCCACCGAGGGGCAGAACACCAGGAAGTACTCCGGGGTCTTCCTCATCAGAGGGGTTTGTCCCGTGCGGAGATATGAGTCCTTGATCGTCCTGACGCCGCAGAAGTGCAGGTTGACCCTGCCCATCTCCCTGTAGAGTTCGGCCAGCATCCTGTTGCGTGGGGACGTGGTGGTGCTTTCGCCCCAGTTCTCCGGTTCGATCATCCCTCCGGGTGATATCACCACCAAGCGGTCGCTGTACAGCTCCACCGTGATGTCCGTCACCCTGGAGATGTCGAAGTGTATGGCCGCATTGAGCACTCCCTCCTCCAACGCCCTCCTCGGGAACTTCCTGACGAATCCCGTGCGGCCCTTGACCTTCAGACGGGGATTGATGCTATCTATGACCCTCAGTACATCCTCCACCTGTCTGATGATCGACCCCGTGCACCGGTGGAACACCCCGTATTCCCCCGAGAGGATCTCGAAGGACCAGGGGCATTGGTCCGACAGGAGTAGTGCGAAGTTGTTGAAGGAACCGTTACGGTTCTTCAGAGGGAGCTTCCCGAAGCTTCCAGGCCCCAGGGCCGTCTCTATGTCGTCTGTAGCGGATTCGAAGGACAGGTCCTGTATGACGGACGTGAAGGATTCGGACGAGGTCATGCTGGAATCCAGGACGTCCGTTCATAAGGAGATTCATCGGATTGTGTAAGAGGTGGGGGTTTCCACTGGACTACTAGTAAGGTGGTAGAATGTACATTTCTGGTGGGTATCATGCGTGATAGCTTCTCACTATATATCCGTCAGGACTATCAGGTATCAGGTGAAAACAATGGTTCAGATACCTGAGAAAGTACTTGCTAAAATGGCAGAGCAGACGACCGTCAAGACCCTCGTGACCGCATCCGTCGACGGAATGCCCCACGCCATCGTCTGCGGAAGCATCATCGCACCCGCAGCAGACAAGGTCGTCGTCGGAGAGGTCCTCATGAAGAGGGCTTCTGCCAACCTTCAGGCCAACCCCAAGGCAGCCATCCTCGTCGCAGCCGGAATGGAGTCCTACGAGATCGTCCTGGCCAACCCTGTCCGCATCACGGAGGGACCCATGCTCGACCAGATGAACGAGAACCTCGCAAAGATCCACCTCCAGGCAAGGGCTCTCTGGGCATTCGATGTCGCAGAGGTCTACGATGAGGGAGCCACCCCCGCAGCAGGCTCCAAGATCGCCTGATTTCAGGATCCAAACATAAAACCCGTCCTATGGACGGGCATCCTTTTTATCAACAACATGCAGATTCGCATCCATGGATTCGAGTGACATCACATCGTGGATCGATGCGAACCTCCCGGAGACCATCCTGTTGATCGGAGGTCTGCTGGCCATCCTGATCGCCGTCTTCTACGTCAAGGACAAGGGTTCGTGGAAGTACAAGGGGACGATGGTCCTGGGGTTCCTGTTCGGTCTCCTGATGGCCGTGGAGGCGATCACCACCTATGGCGAATGGCGTCTGGTGACCTCCATATTCGTGGCGGTTGCCGCATTCGCACTGATAATACGTCCGTTCCGTGAGGTGCATTTCGCCATCATCCTGTCGTTCTTCGTCATGGTGATCATCTACATCGCCATGGGGCAGTTCAACGGGTACATGCTCTTCGACCAGTTCGATCTGACCGTCCTGTCGGAGGGCTGGCCCAGGATCATCGTGGCGTTCATCGCCGGTGCGTTCGTCTACATGATAACGAACTTCGCCGAAGGCCTCGTGAAGATGTTCGGGAAGCTCCTGAACTTCTGGCCCGTGCTTCTGATCCTCGGTCTCGTGTGCATCGTGGAGGCTGTCCTGATGCTCACCGGCAACGGTTCGATCGTGGATTACATCCAGACACTCACGCAGTGAAACGTTTTTCATCAAGGCGGGCCCCAGATCTGGTTCTCGGGACCTGCCAGACATCTCATACAATTCTGAAATCAGACAAACCTTTAAATCATAGTAGTAGATGGAGGTGGAGTGTGGGCTCGTGGCTTAGCCAGGATATAGCGCTGGCCTTCTAAGCCAGACGCCCCGGGTTCGAATCCCGGCGGGCCCGCCAAGGATGCATCACCCTCGGTGATGACGCATTCAAGGAAGGAAACACCATGAAGAGAGGCTCACGCGCCTGGAAGAAACGCGGTAACCAGCGTTGGAAATGGCGCAAGAAGAAAATGAGAAGAAGAAAGAGAGCAGCAAAGATGCGCAAGAAGTGATTGCTCTCGCTATCACACTCCAGGGGGTATAGGCTAACCTGGCAGACTGGCGGGCTCCAGTTATTGAGCGTGATTGTAAATGGGTTTGCTGACAGTAGTTGATGACTAACTGGAGCGATGACTCATTGATTCCGCGGGAGGTAGCTCCTCCCGTAGTGGAAACCCGCTGACGGGGGTTCAAATCCCTCTGCCCCCACCTTGCGTATCTTTACTGATTCTCTTGGGCACCTCGAGTGCCGTAAATCTTTTTCTCTCCACTCTTTATTTTTCAGAATCCAACTTCGATCATGTTCCACGTTTCGATTTGTCGATCATCACAGTATCGATTCTCTATGGATCTATGGGTTCCCCTGGAGACGGGTGATATTGAAAAAGAAGACCGGGGTCTCCCCCGGTAAGAGGTTCAGTTCTTGAAGCTGTGGATGGGTGCGGGGATCCTTCCGCCGCGGTTGACGAAGTCTGCACAGCCGAACTTGTTGACAGGCATGATCTTCGCCTCTCCCAGGAGTCCGCCGAACTCTGCGAAGTCCCCCACATCCTTTCCGATCACGGGGATAAGCCTGACGGCGGTTGTCTTCTGGTTGACCATTCCGATGGCCATCTCGTCGGCGATGATGCCTGCGATGGTGGTCGCGGGTGTGCTTCCGGGGATCGCGATCATATCGAGTCCTACGGAGCAGACGCAGGTCATGGCCTCGAGCTTCTCCAGGGTGAGTGCACCGATCTCGGCGGCCTCTGCCATGGCACGGTCCTCCGTGACGGGGATGAACGCACCGCTCAGTCCTCCGACGTAGGATGATGCCATCACACCGCCCTTCTTGACCTGGTCGTTGAGAATTGCCAGGGCTGCCGTGGTTCCGGGTGCTCCGGCGTACTCGAGTCCCATCTCGTGCATGATGTCGGCGATACTGTCTCCGACAGCGGGGGTGGGTGCCAGTGAGAGGTCGACGATACCGAAGGGCACTCCGAGCCTCTTGGATGCCTCCTTGGCGAAGAGCTGTCCGACCCTTGTGACCTTGAAAGCGGTCTTCTTGATCGTTTCGCAAAGGACCTCGAAGTCCTGTCCGCGCACCTTGGAGAGGGCGTTCTTCACCACTCCGGGTCCGCTGACACCGACGTTGATGATGCGGTCGGTTTCGGTCACTCCATGGAACGCACCTGCCATGAACGGGTTGTCGTCGGGAGGATTGCAGAACACGACCAGCTTGGCGCATCCGATGGAATCCGCCTCCTTGGTCATCTCGGCCGTCTTGATGACGATGTCACCCATGAGCCTGACGGCGTCCATGTTGATACCGGTCCTGGTGGATCCGAGGCTGATCGAGGAGCACACGCGCTCCGTCTCCGCAAGTGCCTGGGGGATGGACTCGATCAGGAACCTGTCCGCCTGGGTCATTCCCTTCTGGACCAGAGCGGAGTATCCTCCGATGAAGTTGACACCGACCTTCTTCGCCGCCTTGTCCAGGGTCTTTGCGATCTGCACGAAGTCCTCGGGGCACTTGCATGCGGCCCCGCCGACGAGTGCTGCGGGTGTGATGGAGATCCTCTTGTTGATGACGGGGACCCCGTACATCAGTCCGATCTCATCTCCAACCTTGACGAGGTCCTTGGCGGATTCGGTGATCTTGTCGTAGATCTTCTGACACAGGGCGTCGAGGTCCGGGTCGATACAGTCCAGGAGACTGATTCCCATGGTGATGGTCCTGACGTCCAGGTTCTCGTGCGAGACCATGTCGATGGTCTCGAAAACCTCATTCAACTCTACCAAGGAAATCCCTCAGATCCTGTGCATCATGTCGAAGATCTCTTCGTGCTGTGCCTTGATGATGCATTCGACCTTCTCTCCGACCTTGGTCAGGCCCTCGGCGAGGTTGTCGAACGTTCCGGTGTATTTCGAGACATCAACGATCATCATCATGTTGATGAACTCCTGGACGGTGGTCTGTTTGATGTCCAGGATGTTGATGTTGTTATCAGCGAAGTAGTTGCAAACCGCGGCGATGATGCCGGGGTGGTCCTTTCCCACGAGTGTTACGATGACTCTGCTCACGATCTCACCTTCATATCCGATTGTATCATAAGTGCGTACTCGATGGAGTCCACCAGGGCGATAAGACTCGCCTCGATGACGTTCTCCGAGACCCCCACGGTCGTCCAGCTCTCAGATCCGTCCGTGGACCTGATCAGGACGCGTACGCTTGCCGCGGTCGCCGATTTCTCATCCAGCACACGGACCTTGTAATCCGTGAGCCTGATGTCCCTCAGCTCCGGGTAGAAGCGTGTGAGGGCCTTCCTCAATGCGTTGTCGAGCGCGTTCACGGGTCCGTTACCGTCGGCTGCGGTGTGCTCCACGTTTCCGTTCCTGTCGCACACCTTGATGCTAGCCTCGGAGTCCATCCCGTGCTCTCCGCGCTCGTCCATGAATATCCTGAATCCTGGGACGGTGAACATGGGTTCCATGTCACCCCTGAGTCTTCTGACGAGGAGTTCGAAGCTCGCATCGGCGCCCTCGAACTGGTACCCCTTGGATTCCATATCCTTGATCTTGTTCGTTATGTCGGGGCTGTCCTCCCCGATCTCCAATCCCAGCTCCCTCAGCTTCTCGGAGATGCTGGCCCTTCCGGCCATGTCGGATACCAGGATCCTCCTCCCGTTCCCGACGGATTCGGGATCGATGTGCTCGTAGGTGCGGGTGTCCCTCGCCAATGCGGAGACGTGCATCCCGCCCTTGTGGGCGAACGCCCTGGATCCGACGTACGGCATGCTCCTGGACGGGGGCATGTTGGCCACCTCTCCAACATATTTCGACAATGTGGTGAGTTTGGACAGGTCCATGTCCGTGAGTTCGTTCCCTGTCTTGAATGCGAGGTTTGGGATCACGGTGCACAGGTTGGCGTTTCCGCATCTCTCACCCAGGCCGTTGATGGTGCCTTGGACCATGGAACATCCCGATTCTACCGCGGCCAGGGAACAGGCCGTCGCCATGTCGGAATCGTTGTGGCAGTGTATCCCCAGAGGCACGCTCACTGAAAGGAGAGCCTCCTCCACCGCCTCGGATATCTCCGAGGGCATGGATCCGCCGTTGGTGTCGCAGAGGATGAGCCATTCGGCTCCGCCGTTCTCGGCCGCCCTCAGCACGTTCAGTGCGTATCTCCTGTTGGATCTGTATCCGTCGAAGAAGTGCTCCGCATCGAACATGACCCTCTTCCCTGATTCCACGAGGAAGCGGATGCTGTCCTCCACAAGGTCGAGGTTCTCGTCTAGTCCTATCCTCAGAGCATCGGTGACCTGGAAGTCCCATGACTTGCCGAAGATGCAGCACCATTCCGCGGAGCATGAGGCCAGGGCCCTCAGGTTGGGGTCGTCCTCCGCTTTTATGCCGTGACGGCGGGTGCTTCCGAACGCTGTCAGTCTGCTCTTCCTCAGTTCCATCTTCCCCGCTTTCTCGAAGAACTCGTCGTCACGGGGGTTGGAGCCGGGCCATCCGCCCTCCACGAAGTCTATGCCGAACTCGTCCAGCTTGCGCAGGATGTCAAGTTTGTCCTCGCAGGAGAACGATATGCCCTCCGTCTGCGCTCCGTCGCGGAGGGTGGTGTCGTAGATCAGGACCCTGTCCATCTCACGCCTCTCTCTTCCTCTCGTCCATGATGGCGATGAGGTCGCTGAGGACCGCGGATGCGGTCTCGAGACGTCCCGCTCCGCGTCCGGAGACGGTGACGGGTCCCGCCAGGTCGGTGAGGATCTGTGCGGTGTTCAGGGTTCCCGATATGCTCAGGGGGTGTCCCTTGGGGATGAGCCTGGGGCTGACCTCCAGTTTGGTCTCGGAGACCTCTCCGATGAGCCTGATGACCATGTTGCGTGATGCGGCGAGGGCGATGGCCTCTTCGGTGATCGAGATGATGCCGGTGATCTGCACGTCATCGAAGGTCACGTCCCTTCCGAAGATGGAGTTGGCGAGGATGACGACCTTGCAGGCGCTGTCGTATCCCTCGATGTCGTTGGTTGGATCGGTCTCGGCGTATCCCATCTGCTGCGCCTCCTTCAGGGCCTGCTCGAAGGGCTGACCCTTGTCCATCTTGCTGAGGATGAAGTTGCAGGTACCGTTGAAGATACCCCTGATGGATTTGATGTCCTCTCCAGCGAGGCTTTCGCGGCAGAGGTTGATTATGGGCATGGCGCCTCCAACGGAACCCTCGAACCTGAACTTGCACCTGTTGGCCTTTGCCAGGTCGATGAGCTCTCTGAACTTCAGAGCGAGGGGGCCCTTGTTCACGGTGATGACATCCTTCCCGTTGGAGAGGGCGTGGCGGATGTTGATCAATCCGACACCTCCTGTCTTCACGTCGGTGGGGCTGACCTCCACGAGGACGTCGTAGTCCACCTTGTCGAGGACTTCGGTGGAGACTGTGTAGGATTCATCGCCGACCCTGCGTGTGGACTGCTTCCTGGAGACGAGGTCCAGGGGGTCCATTCCGTTGGGATCCACGGCGTACGACTTGGAATCCATCACACCGACGATGGTGACGTTCTGTCCGAACTTGTCGAGGAAGTACTTCTGTCTCCTGGCGACGACCTCCGCGAAACCCTGTCCGACGGTTCCGAATCCGCAGATGAAGACCCTCATCTCAGACACCCCTCACGTATGTGATGTTGGATTGCTTGCATTTCTCGCTCAGGAATCTGTCCATCCTGTCGAGGTCCTCCTCGCTGCGTGTCTTCACCGCGATCATCCCGGTGCGCTTGGATGAGGTGGTGGTCTTGGAGGAGTACCTCATGTCCATGGAATCCATGGTTATCATCTCGGATGCCTCGTTAATGAGTCCCTCGAGGTAGTTGGCGTCGAACTCTCCTATGAGCATGTACTCCATGGTGTACGTCTGGTAGACGGACCCCATCCTGGAGATGATCATGTCCTTGGACTTCCAGATCTCCTTGAGCTTCTCCAGCTGTGCGGAGTCGTCGACCTCGAATGTCACGTTGATGCAGATCCTGTGGTTGACGATCTGCTCGCGGTTGTGGACCACTCCCATGATGTTCCCGTCCACGAGGGATATGGGTTCCAGGGATCCGACGAGCTGGCCGGGGAGGTCCTTGACGTATAGTTCTGCGTTCACTATCATGGTGCGCACCGATGGGGCGGGTTATCTCCCCATGTTATATAATAAGGTCGCGCACGCACGCGCTTTATAAGGGAGGGGAATCGGACTGGACAATTGTCGGAATACGGGGGTTCCGATGTACAAACGGTGGATACGGGTGATTGGAAGAAATAAAAAATGGAAGCACGAGAAATGGCTCAAACGGGCTTGAAGAAGGAATAGTGGCGCCGAGAGGGAGATTTGAACTCCCGAGGGAAAGTTCCCACGAGCTTTCCAGGCTCGCGCCTTACCGGGCTGGGCCATCTCGGCTTCGTAACACAGGCATTGGGTACTCGTATTTAACGATTTGTCTATTTTTATGTAGATTCAGGGCTGAAGCCAAGGGATATCGGAGCGGAAGTCCGTCAGATGCCTCCTTATCCCGCGTGCCCTCTCCAGTTCCTCCGTGTCCACGGTGAAGACGGAGATGCACTCGGATGTTCCGCATTCCGCGATCACATCTCCGAAGGGGTCCAGTCCCCTGGAGCATCCGTGCATCTCCAGACCGTTCAGAGGTCCGGTGTTGTTCACGTATGCCAGATACGTCACGTTCTCCAACGCCCTGGCGGATATCACCTTGTCCAGGAACGGCTTCGACTGCATTGCGGAAGCCGCGACACAGATGTTCACAGATGCGCCCCTGAGGGAGCAGCCGTGGAGGATCTCCGGGAAGAAGATGTCGTAGCAGACGCACATCCCGAATCCGATCCCGTGATAGTGGCCGATGACGGGCGATTGACCGTCTATGAAGTCGTTCTCCGCATAGATTCCGAACTTCGCCAGATGCGCCTTGTCGTACCACACGTCCCCGTCCGGCGAGAGG
>Ga0129308_1002771_pt1 | contig 13978 bp, 11 predicted proteins | sample L827metagenome_FD_94440 | JGI IMG/M metagenome (GOLD analysis project Ga0129308, IMG submission 94440) | Ring-tailed lemur group fecal microbial communities from Wisconsin, USA - L827 metagenome | ecosystem: Host-associated > Mammals > Digestive system > Large intestine > Fecal | place: USA...
CCTACGAGTTCGTCCAGCTGAAGACCGGCGGTGTCACACAGCAGATGCACAAGTCCCTCGGATGCTCCGTCACCGGACTGGATGCAATCGGAATGACCCCTCCCGAGGTTCTCAACTACCTGTTCCTCAGGGTCAACCCCTCCAGGGCCATCGATTACGATTACGGAATGGGAACCCTGGACATGGCCGACGAGTACGACAGGATGGAGAGGCAGTTCTTCGCAGGTGAGTGGACCGAGGCCGAGGAGAATTCCGTCAGGGCGTATGAGATCGCTCAGCACAACCACGTGCCCAAGCAGATGCCCCTGCAGATCCCCTACAGGCACCTCGTGAATGTGGCCCAGATGACCACCGACTTCGACGGTGTAATAGAGGTGCTGTCCAGGACCGAGGACATGTCCAAGGCGACTCCTGAAGATCTCGAGAGGCTGAAGCGCAGGGTCGAGTGCGTCAGGTTCTGGCTGAACGGATTCGCCCCCGACCAGGTGAAGTTCTCCATCCAGCAGTCGATCCCCGCCGGTATCGAGCTGTCCATGACCGAGAAGGCGTTCTTCCAGGCATTGGTCACAAGGATGAACGACTGCAACTGGGATGCGGAGACCATCAACAAGATCGTGTCCGATGTCGCGAAGGAGTCCCCCGTCGGATCGAAGGGTGCCTACAAGGCCATGTACAAGATCCTGATCGGCAAGACTGCCGGACCCAGGCTCGGATCGTTCCTGGCCAGCATGGACAAGAAGTTCGTCATCAACAGGCTGATCCAGGCTTCCGTCTGATCCCGAAACCATATTACATCGACGGTCGGACCTTCAGGGGTTCCGGCCGTCACCCTTCCATTTCTCTCGGTTCCCCGTGTGAACCATCACATGGTCCCAGGTGTGGACGTTGATTTTTTCGAGACTCTGTGGAACCAATCGATACGGTTATTACACATCCCATCCTAATGACCCGTATGGAACTGGACAGCAAGGTCTACGTCGCGGGAACCCTGGTGGGTGTCCTTCTAATGCTGGGGTCTTTCGTATCCTACGTCATCACCCCGTCCAAGCCGATGATCCTGCTGTTCGCCGTCGGATTCATCCTCCTGGTGCTTGGTTACGTCCTGGTCTACAGGGAGAACCGCGGTCTGTTCAAGCAGTACGAGTCTGAGCAGAGGGTCGAGGACGAGAATGGATTCTTCCTTGTCCTGGATGAGGACTACGTCCCTTACAACAACCCTGCGACCATCGAGGACCTGAGGGAGTGATCCCGGTGCCCTGTCTCAACCCCCAGATACTGTACCTGTTCTTCGAGTCGGCCAACATGCACAGGTGGAACGACCATCTGCGTCCTGTCGATCTGACTGAATTGGACAAGCAGGCCCACAAGGCCGCCATAGCCTGGGTACTGGGGATGTTCGAGGAGAAGGGTGGCAACAGGATAGATTGGAGGGTACTGATCGAGCACTGCATGTTCGCTTTCATCCAGCGTTCGGTCCTCACGGATCTGAAGCCCCAGGTCTTCCACAGGATCGTGGAGGAGAGGAGGGAGCAGGTGAACGCCTTCGTTCTATCGGAGTTCGACAGGATAGTCCCCAATTCGGATCCATCGTTCAGAAGGAGGTTCTCCGAGTACCTGTCATCCGACATGGACTCGAGGGAGGATGCGGTGATACGTGCGGCACACTACCTTGCGACACGTTGGGAGTTCGACCTGATCTACGATTCCAACCGTTCATTGTACGGGATAGATGCCACCAGGAAGGAGATCGGGGACCAGATCAGCCAGCATGTGGACCTCTTCGGTGTGAGGGAGATCCTCTCAACCACCAGTGAGGCATTCAATTTCATCGACCTCATAGGGCAGCTGAGGTTCCAGCAGCGCTGGGCCAGGACCCCCCGCATACCGAAGACCACTGTCCTCGGACATTCCCTGATGGTTGCGAACATGATGTTCCTCAGGGACCTGGACAAGGGTGTGGATGACGACCAGATCTACAACGACTTCTACACGGGTCTGTTCCATGATCTTCCCGAAGTGCTGACGAAGGATGTCATCTCGCCGATCAAGGTGAATGTCGATGGTTTGGCGGCCATACTGGAGGATTACGAGAAGGACCTGGTGGAATCCAGGATAATCCCGTTGATCGAGCCGGAGTGGCATGACAGGTTCAGGTTCATGGTGTACGAACCGTTCACCGATGCCGTCCATCCCGTGTACGGTAGGAGGGACGGGTTCGACCTGAAGTCATGCGATCTCATGGCCGCTTACATGGAGGCCCATATCTCAAGATGCTACGGAGTGGTATCCAACACTTTGGTCCAAGGTGAGAGGGACCTCAGGGACAGGCTCATGGAGAGGGGCGAGGGCATCGGTGCCAGGGAACTGATCGAGGGATTGGACGGGATGAGGATCTGATCCATTTCAAGTCCCATCATAGATCACACGCCCTGTTCTGACGATCTCGTTCACGAACGAGTACTCATCATCCTTCTTCATCTCGAATTCCTCCGGGGTCACGACGATTATGTCCTTATCGATGAAGATGTCACGGAGTACGATGTCAATTGGCATACTATAAAAAATGTACATACACTATATGAGTCGTGTACGGGTGATGTCAGAGCGTCCCATAGAGAATAATATATGGGGCAAGGACGGACCCGTTCGATCTCAAACTTCTCCACCTTATTTGACAGATGGAGTTGGGATGTCGGTGAGACGGGTGATTCCGATGATGGAGTACTCAGCGATGTTGAGGTAATGTGATCTGAGATTTTGAACTCACTGAGTTCACAATGTTTCTGTAGGTATAAGTGAGTCAATAAGATGGAAAAATGATGGAACAAAAGACGGGTGATTGGGAAAAAGAAAGGGGCAGGCACAGCCCACCCCATGATTTGCATCAGCGCCTGCCGATGATCTCCTGGCCCCTCATGTAGGGTCTGAGGACCTCGGGGATCGTGACGGTTCCATCCTTGTTCTGGTAGTTCTCGAGGATGGCGACCATGGTCCTGGGCAGTGCGAGACCGGATCCGTTCAGGGTGTGGACGAACTCGCTCTTCAGGTGGGGCTCGGGCCTGTACTTGATCCTGGCCCTCCTGGCCTGGAAGTCGGTGAAGTTCGAACACGAGGATGCCTCGAGCCATGCGTCCTTTCCGGGTGCGTACAGCTCCAGGTCGTAGCACTTGGAGCATGAGAAGCTCATGTCCCCGGTGCACAGCAGGAGCACCCTGTAGGGGAGTCCCAGTCCGGTGATGAGGTCCTCGGCGTTCTGCCTCAGCTCCTCCAACCTGGCGTATGAGTTCTCGGGCAGGACGAAGTTGACCATCTCGACCTTGTTGAACTCGTGGACCCTGATTATTCCCTTGGTGTCTGCGTGCTTTCCGACCTCCCTCCTGAATGAAGGCAGGTAGGCGGTGTAGTAGATGGGCAGCTGCTCCTTCTCCAGGATCTCGTCCTGCAGGAGGTTGGTGATGGGGACCTCCGCGGTGGGGTTCAGGAACATGTCGTCCCTCTCGAGGTAGTACATGTCGTCCTTGAGGTTGGGGTACTGTCCCGTTCCGATGACCGCGTTCTTGTTGACGACCACGGGAGGGAACAGCTCGGTGTATCCCTGGTCCTGGTGTGTGTCCAGGAAGTAGTTGATCAGTGCCCTCTCGAGCCTGGCTCCGTCTCCCTTGAGGCAGTAGAACCCGCTTCCGGCGACCTTGGTTCCCCTCTCGAAGTCGATGATGTCCAGGTCCTCGGCGATCTCCCAGTGCTCCTTGGGCTTGAAGTCGAACACCCTCTTCTCGCCTTTCTCGTAGACCACGACGTTGTCGTGCTCGTCCTTTCCGATGGGAACGGACTCGTGGGGGATGTTGGGGATGTTCAGGACACAGTCCTGCCTGATCTCCTCCAGCTCGGCCATCCTCTCGTCGTTGGCCTTCACCTTCTCGGACACCTCGCGCATCTCCGCGATCCTGGCGTCCTTCTCCTCTCCCTTGGGCATCTTGGAGATCTGTAGGGAGACCTCGTTCCTCACTTTCCTGAGGCGGTTGTTCTCATCTGTGAGCGCCCTCCACTCGGAGTCGGCGGCGAGGAATCTGTCGAGGATCTCCTCGTCCTTGTTCCTGTTCCTAAGCATTGTCCTGATCATGTCAGGATTCGATCTGATGACATTGACGTCGAGCATGGTATCACGGCTCAGAACTTCTTCTGGGAGAGTGAGGTCCAGGTCCTCTTGTCTGTGAGCACTATCACACCTCCGCGGACGTCCACGGCGACCGCCCCGGTGGCCTCCTCTATCGCCGCCGCGGCCTCCTTGGCGCCGTCGTCCGAGTTGGACAGCACCTTGACCTTGATCAGACGGTTCTTCTTGAGCTGGTTGGTTATCTCGTCGTAGAGTCCCTGGTCAAGACCGTCCTTTCCGATGTGCACCGTAGGATTGAGTTCGTTGGCCCTCCTCATGAGTTCCTTCCTTGCATCCTTCTCCGTCATGTTCTCTGCTCCTCCAGGTACGGTTTACGCCGTACGGTTCCGCACGACCCGCATGTGACGCACACCTTGTGGTTCGATAGCCTCACGGTGCATGTCAGTCCGGGCATCATCGGGAGGAGGCATTCCTTGCAGTACCTCCACTCCTTCGGTATCCCGGTGCGGGTCTTCATGCCGATGCGCCTTGCCAGGTCAACGTACCTGCGCGCCCTTTCCTCTTTACCGTCCCTGACGGCCTGTTCGGAGAGGGCCATCAACCTCGCTATGCGGTCCGCTCCGATCTTGGATACGTCCTTCTGCGAGATGCGCCTCTTCGACATGTGTGCTCCATGTCGTCCGACTGCAGGGGTCCTATTAAAACTGTTCGCGCCCGCTCATATAATAGGCGCGAGGGAGCGGAGGAAGTCGCTGATCTCCCTCTCCTCGCCTTCGAATCCGTCATCGGATTCGCAGTAGGTCTCCCAGAGGAAGGCGAAGTACTCGTGGTATGCGACGACGCAGTCGTCCCAGGTGGGTTTGGAGACGTCCATCCCGAGGTCGTCGGTGGACAGGTGCCAGTTGCCGTTCCTGTCGACGGAGGGCATGGCGACTATCGGGTTGAGGAGGACGATGTCCCTGTCTTTCGTGACTATGCGGTGGAACTTCACCGTGGGGAATGTGTAGCATCCGTTGGCGTTCCTGACCTCTACGATCTGGGAATCCCTGTTCCTGACGACGGTACCGGTGACGATGACGGGTCCGGCGGAGGCGAATGCGGGGATGTCCGAGGGTGCGATGTTGCTGTCGAAGGTGATTGGGATCGCATCCTTCCCGTTGGAGATGTTCCAGCGGTTCTTCTTCACGGGGTCCCTGGAGATGGTTCCGATCACTGCTGCTCCCACGGAGGAGACATCTGTTTCGGCACACTGCAGGAGCTTGTTCCTGTCCAGTCCCCTGAACTCACCCGTCTTCGTTCCGTTGCCGTAGACCAGCGTGAATCCGGAGATGTGGTCCGCCAGGTCGATGAGGTCCTGTGCTATCCTCTTCCTGCCGATGGGCTCGGGGAAGTTGTCGGTCATCCAGGTTCCGATGGCGCCGGTCCCCAGGAAGTCGAGGGTCTCGGCGAGGGTGTTCAGGGCGTCCTCCATCAGGGCGTCGCTTCCCTCCGGGGGGTTGGATCCGATGCCGGATGATGATGAACCCCCGATGCTCAGGTCGAACTTGGATGATAGTTGCGAGGGCATGTCGTTCTGGATCCTTAGTTCCATCCTGACGACCATGGTTCCTATGTCGGTGAGAAGCTTCTGGACATCCACCATGGTCTGGCCGGCTACGGCCACGGGTACCCCTGCGGTCGATCCCTCGGGGGGTACGACCTTGAATCCGAACGATTGCATCGCATCTGGTATCGGTCGCGTGGTAATTAGCTTTGCGGGAGGTCCCTGTGGTTTCCCTTTATAGGATGCGCGATGCGGGCGCACACGCCCGCTCTCCAACGTAAGGTTTATATCGGTGACATCGATGGGCAGCCCTACAACCGGGTAGCAGTCCTTATATACAATTTGCGGATTGTCGCCCACATCACATTCCAATCTAGGTGGTGCAAATGGTAAGAAAGCCCGCATCGATGTACAGACAGATCAAAGGACAGGCATACACCCGCCGCGAATACATGGGTGGAGTGCCCGCAAGCAGAGTCAGCCAGTATGAGATGGGAAACCTCAAGGAGGATTTCCCCGTCGTTCTCACCCTCAGGGTCAAGAACCGTGTCCAGATCAGGCACACCTCCATCGAGGCCGGACGTATCGCTGCAAACAAGGTCCTCAACGGACAGGCCGGATCCGCCAACTACCACATGACCGTCAGGGCATTCCCCCACGTCGTCCTCAGGGAGAACAAGCTGGCAACCGGAGCAGGAGCGGACCGTGTGTCCAGTGGAATGCGCCAGGGATTCGGAAAGACCGTCGGAACCGCTGCCAGGCTCGAGCGCAACCAGGCCATCCTGACCGTTCGTGTCCCCGCTGAGAAGGCAGTCATCGCCAAGGACGCCCTCTGGAGGGCATCCATGAAGTTCCCCTCCCCCTGCTACATCGACGTAGAGAAGGGACAGGAACTGATCCAGTAAATGTTCAACTTCGAGTTGGACCGCATCGTTGCGTGGATTACCGACGGAGGTTACACCTCCGTCGCACTCCAGTTGCCGGAAGGATTGAAGATCCGTGCGACTGAGATATCTGATTACCTGACCGAGAGGACAGGGGCCGACATCATGGTCATCGGGTTCCCGTGCTACGGGGCCTGTGACCTTTTTGATTATCATGGACTGACGGATGCGTTGGTCCATTTCGGGCATTCCCCGATACCTTCGCAGGGGGATGACCCAAACGTTCTGTACATAGAGTCCCGTTCGGACGCTGTCATCGATCCATCCGTGATGGATTCCCTGGGTATGTTGCCGGAGAGGGTCGGACTGCTAGCCACCGTGCAGTATCTCGATCTGATCCCGGTGATGAGGGATATGTTGGAATCATCGGGAAGGACCGTTCTGGTCGGAAGGGGAGACTCAAGGATATGCTATCCCGGACAGGTCCTGGGATGCAACTGCAGCGCCGCCGAGGATGTGATCGACGATGTGGATGCGTTCCTCTTCCTGGGAGAGGGGGATTTCCATCCGTTGGCCGCGGCGTTCGGGGTGCAGAAGGGCGTGTATGTTCTGAATCCCGTGACCGGAGAGGTCAGGGACATGGCCGAGAAGAGGGACAGGATCCTCAGGAGGCGTTTCGCCGCGATACAGGGTGCCAGGGATGCCGAGACGTTTTTGGTGATCGTCTGCAGCAAGGTGGGACAGAACAGGTCCGCCGAGGCGGACAGGATATGTTCCATGATAAGGGAACACGGGAAGAGGGCATACCGGGTCGTCATGGAGGAGATCAATCCCATGTCGCTGATGTCATACCGTGTGGATGCCTATGTGAACACGGCGTGTCCGAGGGTCGCGATGGATGATTCCGCTAAGTACGATCATCCCATGTTGACCATCCCTGAATTGGAGATCGTCCTGGGCGAGAGGACCTGGGACGGGTATGTTTTCGATCAGATCCGTCCGGAATGAATTTTGAAATGGGTTTCCAACCTGCCCGGATGCCATCCGGACAGGTCTTGGTTGTTCTCACTCCTTCGTGATGTTCAGGATGTCCATGTCGGTGATCACATCACCGTTCGCCTGGATTCCGAACGTGTTCACGAGCACCGACAGCACTCCGGGTGTGATGAACTCCGGAAGTCTGGGGCCGAGCATGATGTTCTTCACGTTGAGGCTCAGCAGGGACAGCAGGACCAGGACGGCCTTCTGCTCGTACCAGGAGATGTTGAACGACAGGGGGAGTCCGTTCACGTCCGTTCCGAAGGCCTCCGCAAGGGCGTTGGCGATGACCACCAGGGAGTAGCAGTCGTTGCACTGACCCGCATCGATCACGCGTGGGATGCCACCGATGTCTCCCAGGTCCAGGGTGTTGTATCTGTACTTGGCGCATCCGGCGGTGAGGATGACGGTGTCCTTGGGAAGGGACTCCGCGAAGCGGGTGTAGTACTCGCGACCCTTCTCCCTTCCGTCGCATCCGGCCATGACGACGAATCTCCTTATGGCACCCGATTTGACGGCATCGATAATCTTGTCTGCGAGGGCAAGGACCTGACCGTGGGCGAATCCGGTTACCATGTCGGATCCGCCGATGTCCTTGGGGGCATCGCAGGAACGGGCCATCTCTATGACCTCGGAGAAGTCCTTCAGTCCATCCTTTGAAGGGATGTGCGTCGAACCGGGGATCCCGGTCACGCCGGTGGTGAACAGCCTTCCGGCATATTCCTCTGTGGGTTTCAGGACGCAGTTGGTGGTGGCGATGATCGGACCGTTGAAGGATGCGAACTCCTCCTTCTGTCTGTACCATGCCCCGCCGTAGTTCCCTATCAGGTTATCATACTCCTTGAATCTGGGATATGCGTGGGCCGGGAGCATCTCGCCGTGGGTGTAGACGTCGATCCCGGTGTTCTTTGTTTGCTCGAGGAGCATCTCCAGGTCGCGGAGGTCGTGACCGGTGATCAGGATTCCGGGCCTGTTCTTTGAGTGGGTGGACACGGATGTGATCTCCGGAGATCCGTACGTTTCGGTGTTGCATCCGTCCAGCAGGGCCATGCATGCGACCCCGACGGAACCGCATTCCAGGCAGAGCCCGATGAGCTCCTCCGCGGACGGTGATGCGGGGATGGAGGAGAGTCCCTTCCTGATGAACGAGGGTATGGAGGGATCGGAGCCTCCGAGCACGCGGGCGTGGTGGTAGTATGCGGCGAGTCCCTTGATCCCGTAGAGGAGAATCTCCTTCAGGGAGCCGATGTCGCCCTCCTTCTCGAGAAGATCTATCGAGAACCCGTATCCGCTGTCGTATCCCCTTTCATCGAGGATATTTTGGATCTTGTCGATGGATCCTCTGAAGGCATCCTTGTCGAAGTTGGTGTTGGAGAGGGTCATGAAGAGGTCACTGACGATGATGTCGTCGATGTCCTGGGGGATGTCATCCCCGGTATCGAGGGAGGTGGAGAGGTCGATGAGCTTCCCGATGAGTACGTCCTGGAGTCCCGCAAGTTCGTTGTCTTTTCCGCAAACGCCGTTGCGGGTGCATCCGGTGCCGGCGATGGTTTCCTCGCATTGTCTGCATTTCATGATGATCACCTGATATGTTTAAGATACTGAATATACAAAGGATATCCAATGTATTAATATCGGAAGTTTCCGGATGGAAACCCAGTTTCCAGGGAGAAATCCGGGAAGTAAGGAATCGACCCACCGGTTAAGACGATCCGAATAATGTATGTGTGTTGAAGATCGTGGATTCGAAGTACGATTACTTCACAAAGATGATCGCGTTCGTAGAGCCGTATCATCTTCTACATGATCGGAACCGTCATCGATATTCCCGATGATGTTTCGGATGGGGGTGGCGGGGACAACATTCTAGTCATCGGTGTTGTCGTAGTTTCGATGACCATCGTGGTTACTATGTTTGTGTATATGGACCACTGATATGATGAGGCAAGAGGTCATGCACTTCGCGGGAATCGATGTATACAAGTTTTTTTGTACAGTAGTCTTAAGATTGTAATCCGTGTGTATCATCCCGTGATCGAGATCTCTAACGGTGAGGATATCGGGGATCTTCGGAGATTCCGTGACCATTGGTTGAAAGTACAGAGCGATACCTTGGACCGTATCGAATCGATCAGGAACGATCCCTGGGCCAGCGGAGTCTTCGATGTTCTCTTGCCGAGAAGGATCTATCCGACTCCTGAGGGCAACTATTACCTTCACAATGTCCTGCCTCTGACCACTTTCCGTGGGCAGGTCTGCTACGAGTGGGGACTGCAATCGAGTGTAGAGAGGAGTAAGACCCGGTTTCCGCCGGGCTATCCTATGGAATTGCGTGATCTCCTGTGTGAGATGAGGATACAGGAGTTCAGGAAGATGATCGAGGGTACGAATCGTGTGAGGAGATGGCATTCGTACGATGTCCCGTATCCGGAAGGCTACAGGATCAGGGATGGTCTGCTCTTCGATTACAGGTCCGTTGCCCAGCATTATCAGATTCCGACGGAGATAATAGATTTCACGAACAACATCGATGTGGCGTTGTTCTTTGCCTGTACATATTATGATCAGACGGATGGTCGTTACCATCCCGTCGATGAGGAGTGGATTGAAGAACATGAATATGGGGCCATATTCAGTTCGATCCCTCTTTTTGAGACCACAGATCATGTTCCTGTAGATAATGAAGGGTCGATGTTCATACCGGTACAGCCTTTCGGCAGACCGTATCTCCAATCAGGTTATGCAATGCGTCCATCCGAACACGTTGATTTTGTTACCAAACGCCGTTTCAGACATAATGCTGACTTCTCCCGTATGATCTTCGATCGTTTCCATGGAGGAAAGGACATCTTTCCCTCCGAAGGGTTGGATTGGTTGGTGGAGGAGGTCCGTCACATTATGGGTTCCAGATCTTTCTCTGACCAATCGTTCGAAGACAGTTGTTCACATCTCGGCTTCAGCCGGGAGAAGTCAGATGAGATGATCGATCTGCTGAAGGGATATGGATATTCGATCGGTAGGAATGCGTATTCGAGATCCGATCGGGAGATCGCGTCTTATGAATCCGATTGGACGGTTAAAGGTTATCTTCGTGATATCGGGATCGGGGTGCCGGAGCATACGATAACGATATCGATGGAAGATTCCAGGGTGTTGACGCTCATGGATCTCAAACCTAAGATGCAGTATATTGCTGGTTTGTACACTATGATCTATGGGACTTTGTGATGATGTCCGGGGCGTTCTTTTCTTTAATAATGGGGAAATGGGAGGCTTTTCGGGCCTCCCGGTTTGTTTAGGTTATTGGTTATCGTTCATCCGAACGGTTGATTTCGTACTCAGCTCCTCATCATCCTGATAGCAACGACGACAACCAGGATGGCTGCGAGGATGACCAGGACGATCAGGAGGTACTCGGTGATTCCCATGCTGTCGTCCTTTGTGGGCTCGACAGGGGTGGGCACATCGGGGGACTCGGGAACGTATCCGGACTTCTCGATTCCCTGGAGGGTGATCTTGTAGACGGATGTCGCGTAGTCGTTTCCGGTGGTGGTGAACTTGTATCCGGTGACCTTCTCGCCGTTGACGAGCATGGTGGCGGTTCCGGAGTATCCGTTCGCCAGGGTGCAGTAGACGGTGTGCTCTCCAGCCTTGAGGAGGGGTGTGTCCCAGATGTCGACGAGGATTTCGTCGACGTAGACATCATCGATTCCCTCAGCGAGGACGAATGCGATCTGGTAGACCTCGTAGTCGACGATGGCGTATGCCTTGGCGACTGCGCTGGTGATGGTCACGGCGGTGGAGGATCCCTCGGTCTTTGCCCATCCGATGAACTTGGCGTTGTCGATGGGTGCGTTGACGTCGACGGTCTCGTTCTCGTCGAAGTAGTAGACGGTCATCCAGACGGATCCGCTGACGATGAACTGGGTGGACTTGACATCCTTGACCAGGTTCTCGTCGATGGTGGATCCGTTGAGGACGTATGCGAGGCTGTCGACATCGAAGACTCCGCTGACGACGGCACCGGATCCGATGTCCTTGGCGGTGGTTCCGACGTACAGGGTGTCGATGTATGCCTCTCCGGCTGCGACATCGTCAGAGGCTGCTCCGACGGTGAATGATCCGAGGATGGTGAGTGTTCCGATGTAGGCACGTCCTCCGTCGGTGACCTCGAGGGTTCCGTCGACGGTGAGCTCCTCGGCATCGAACTCATAGGCATATCCGTCGAATGAGGAGACGGACAGCTTGGCTCCAGCGGAGATGACGAAGGAATCGAGGTTGCAGACGCAGAGGTCGGCTGCCTCGACGGTTCCGGACACGATGGTCACGCTGGACTTCTTGTCGGTATCGGCAGTGGTGGGCATTCCGCCGATCGCCATGACGTCGTAGTCCTCGGAGGACACGGCTCCGATGATGAAGTATGCGGAGTTGACGATGCTGACGGTTCCCTTGTCGGAGACGACGTTTCCATCGAATGTTCCATTGACGGCGATGATGGTCTCCTTCAGGGCGATGTTGGATGCCTTCAGGGAGGATCCATAGTTGATGACGATCACAACGGGGTCGTCGACGACTCCGGTGAAGGAGACATCTCCGACGGTGTTAGCACCGTTGACCATGATGTAATCGGTGACCTTGTCGGCGACGGATGCGGCGTAGTCGACGGGAGTGACGTAGTTGTAGTTACCGTTGGAGTCGACCATGTTGTAGTATGCTCCGGCGGTCTTGTAGTAGTCGTAGGTGAGGTCGTCCATGGACATGAACACTCCCTCGACGGCGATGGCGGAAGCTCCCTCTCCTGCCTTGGCTGCGAATGCGGTCTGGGCGAGGATGGGGGTGGCGGTCCTGAGGACTCCCTTGACGGTCAGGGTAACCTTGTCGTTCAGAGAGAGGCTCTTTCCGTTGAGGATGTTCAGGGTGACGCCGGACTCGATAGCGACATCCTTGTCCAGGGTGACGACGTCACGGGTGATGGTGACGACATCGCCTGCGGATGCGGTCTTGAGGGCGGTGTAGACGTTGGTGTACTTGGATGCAACCTCTCCGACGACGGAGACATCGCTGTAGATGTTGGCGGCGTTGACCTTGTTGTCCTTCTTGTTGGCGAACTCGAGGGTTCCGTAGATGTCAACGAGGAGCTGCTTGAGCTCGGATCCGTCCTTCATGGTGAGGACGACGTCCCTGTCATCGGTGGAACCGATGACCAGCCAGGTCGTGGTGGTCTCTCCCTTGAGCTTCACTCCGGCGGGGACCTCGAGGCTCTCGGTGAGCTCGACCTCTCCGAGGAGGGTGACGGTCTCCGCTCCGGACTTGACGGCTGCGGGCAGGTTGGTGTAGTTCTTGACACCGTCCTTCTCGAAGAGGGCGGCGTTGATCTCGGCTGCGACCTTGTTCTTGGACATGATGAGTCCGGGCACGTCGATGGTTCCGTAGTTGTCGATTCCCGCATCGGTGGCGGTGGCGTCGATGGTTCCGGTGACGGTCAGGTCTGCGTAGTTCTCGAGGATGATCTCTGCACCGAGGGTCAGGGTCTCGGAGACCTTGACATCGTCACCGAAGATGGCGATCTCGGGAGCGTCTGCGTTTCCGATCTCGGACTCATCGACGGCTGCGACGGATCCGGAGATGTAGAGTGTCTTGTTGTCCCTGGAGTCGACCTTCTCGATGACCTTCAGGCCCCTGATTCCGGCGTTGTCGACGGCATCGATGTCGACGGCGTTGGTTCCGTCGATGATGGTGAGGCAGAGGTAGTCGAGCACGGTGGACACGTAGTAGGACTCGATGTTCACGACGGCATCGGATGCATCCATGGAGATGGTGGAGTTCCAGATCATGACGGCGTCCCTGAGGGTGATGGTTCCCTTGTTGGAGATCTGCTCGATGTAGAACTGTCCCCTGATCTCGAGCTCTGCGGATGCCTCGACAGTGAGTCCGTCCAGGACGACGAGCTCGGAGGAATCGGACTCGTCGATGAGGATCTTCGCTCCGCTCTTGATGACGACGGTGCTGTCGATGTAGACGACTCCCTCGGATACGATGCTTCCCTGGACAATGACGTCCTTGGCATCGAGGACCCTGATGGATCCGCCCTCGTCGACGACGATCTTTCCGTCGACGAGCATCTCTGCGGTCTGGCTGTCGATGATGAGGGTGGCGTTCTTCTCAACGGTCAGAACGACGCCGTTGTCGATGACGAGCTTTCCGAGGATGGTGGTCGTGGTTCCGGCCTTCAGGTTGAGGGTCTCTCCGATGACGACGACCTGGGTCTGGGAGTAGGTGTTGCTGGATGCGACGTCGTTGTTGATGACCATGGTGGACATGGCTCCGTCGAGGTCGATCTCTCCCTCGCCGACGACGAGGATGCTCTGCATGATGGTTGCTCCGTCGAAGGTCTTCAGG
>Ga0129308_1002773_pt1 | contig 13963 bp, 14 predicted proteins | sample L827metagenome_FD_94440 | JGI IMG/M metagenome (GOLD analysis project Ga0129308, IMG submission 94440) | Ring-tailed lemur group fecal microbial communities from Wisconsin, USA - L827 metagenome | ecosystem: Host-associated > Mammals > Digestive system > Large intestine > Fecal | place: USA...
CGGCGGGGCTTATTAAAGTGCCTCTATTCACAGAACTGCCATTCCATAACTCTCATAAAAACGGCAAATTGGTGCTTTAGACAGACATATCCATTTTTCAATTACACTTTGCGGAAACTCAAGCATTGCCATTGGCTTCGGTGTGGGAATCAGTTCTCAGATTTCCCTGTATCTGGGCGCGGGACGACGGGATCATGCGGATATCGCCGCCACCCATGGCACTGTTCTGTCTGCTATACACGGACTGATAATGATGATCCTCAGTATTGCCATTATGCCCTTCTTCCTCGGGCTGTTTACTTCCGATTCCAAAGTAATCGGGCTGGGAATCCGCTACTCCGGAATTGTTTTCTGTTTTTCCGTTGTAGTAGGTCTGAATCTTGCCTTTGAAAAGCTTTTTCAGGCAGTGGGAAGGATGAAATCCTCCATGATGGGCCTGATGTGCGGCTGCCTTGCCAATATCATTCTGGACCCTGTGCTGATCTTTGGTCTGGGACCTTTTCCTGCCATGGGGATGGAAGGCGCAGCCCTGGCAACCGGTCTCGGACAGGTATTGAACCTGGTGATCTATCTTATCATATACAAAACAATGCCGCTCCAGGTACGTCTGAGGCGGACATGCCTGAAGCCGTCCGCCTCCATAGACAAGAAACTTTATTCCGTAGGAGTCCCGGCAATCCTGAGCCTTGCCCTTCCTTCTCTGCTGATTTCTGTTCTGAACAGTATTCTAGCTGTTTACTCTCAGAGTTATGTGGTGGTTCTGGGAATCTATTACAAGCTGCAGACCTTCCTTTACCTTCCTGCCAGCGGAATCGTTCAGGGTATGCGGCCGGTGATCGGCTATAATTACGGTGCGAGAGAACACAAACGTGTGAAAAAAGTCTATCTTGTCACCCTTGCCATGACCAGCATGATCATGCTTCTGGGGACCGTGATCTGCCTGGCGGTTCCAGGACAGCTTATGGGGATGTTTACGTCCAATGCAGAAACCATTCTCGCAGGAAAAACAGCTCTCCGTATCATCAGCGCAGGCTTCCTGGTTTCTTCCGTATCGATCACAGCCTGCGGCGCTCTGGAAGGACTTGGCAAAGGAGCCCCTTCACTGGCAGTTTCTCTTTTCCGTTATGTGCTTGTCATCATTCCGGCAGCCTTTGTTCTCAGCCGTATCTTTGGGGCAGTGGGCGTGTGGCATACCTTCTGGATCGCAGAAGCAGTAACTGCTGTGGCTGCAGGAATCATCAGTAAAAAAATTGTGTGGGGACAATAACCAAAAAGGAAGAGGATTCCGTCTCTCAGACGGACTCTTCTTCCTCATTTTTTTCTATTGGTTTGGCCTTTTAGTTCGATAATGATTCATTTCTTTCGTAAGATCATAATAAAATACCTGTGCATTATCTTCTGTATATGTAACTTCCAGACCAAGGTTCCTCAGAGTTTCTGCATCTCTATCGTTATCTGTATACAAATATGCCATTTCTTCATGGGCAGTAAGTGCAAACCAACAATATCCATTTTTGTATATTCCGCGACCACAGACCAGGGTTTCCGCCAAAATTGATCAGGTATTCCGCTTAAATTGACCAGCCTTTCCGCTCTTTCGGATCAATGTTTCCGGACTACTGATCATACCTCCTATAATGAAGATGGCACGCTGTTTAGTGTGACTATTCTATAGGAGGACGATAATTATGGTGAATTATCGAGAGATCCTGAGACTCAACAGCCTCAAATACACCCAGACGGATATCAGCACCAGTCTAAAGACATCCCGTAACACGATACGCGAGGTCATCAAGCTGGCGAAGGACAAGGATATCTCCTGGCCGTTGGAAGAATCCGTCACAAATTCTGTACTTGAAGGACTCCTGTATCCGGAGAAGACCGAAAAGGCCAATGTATTCTGTCAGCCTGACTATGAATACATCCATAAGGAACTCGCTCGGCCTGGGGTGACGATGTCTCTGCTTCATGCAGAATACCTTGCCAAGTGCGCTGATGCAGCACAGATTGGCTACCAGAAGACCCAGTTTTATGATAAATACACTACCTGGGCAAGAAAGACGAAAGCAACAATGCGTATCCATCATAAGCCGGGTGACGCTATGGAGGTTGACTGGGCAGGAAACACTCTGCCAATCACAGATTCCGTTACTGGCGAGACAACGGATGCATATCTGTTTGTGGCAGTACTCCCCTGCAGTTGCTTCGCTTATGTCGAACTCTGCAGGAACATGCAATCTGAAAACTGGCTGCTCTGTCATGCCCATGCTTATGAATACTTCGGCGGAGTGCCGCGGCTTCTTATTCCGGATAACCTTCGTACCGGCGTAACAAAGAATACCCGCCTTGATACAGTTATCAACCGCAGCTATCTTGAACTTGCTGAGCACTACCAGACTGCTGTTGTTCCTGCCAGGGTTGAGGCCCCAAAAGACAAATCCCATGCGGAAGGGACTGTAAAGTATGCATCTACATGGATCCTTGCAGCGCTGCGTGACCGGGTATTCTTCACATTTGAGGAGGCATTTGCTGCTGTAGCAGAAAAGTTGGAAGCCCTTAACGACGCTGAGTTCAAGAAGAGAGAAGGTACTCGCCGCCTTGCCTATATAAATGAAGAAAAAGCATTTATGCAGCCTCTTCCTGTTAACGCTTATGAGCCTGCCATCTGGTCAGATGCTACTGTCCCTATGGATTACTGCGTTACTGACGGCCTTAACCGTTATTCAGTTCCGTATGACCTGATTGGCGAACGGGTACAGTCCAGAGTAACTCGTGACACCGTGGAATTCTTTTATCACGGCAACCGGGTAGCGTCCCATGTCAGGCTGCATCACCGCCAGCCGGATCCAGTCGTAAAGACAGAACATATGCCGGACAGTCATAAAAAGTATCTATCCTACAATAAGGATGCCTTCTTTGAATGGGCCGGAACCATTGGTGAAAACACAGAAAAGGTAATCCGCGCTTTTCTCCAGGAAGGCCGTGCTCCGGAACAGGGATATAAATCCTGCCGCAATCTTATGAAACTTTGCGAGAAATACGGCAATGAAAACCTGGAAAAGGCATGCAAAAGCATGCTTACATTCAGCGGTTCTCCCAATATAAGGTCACTGATGCAGCTTCTTAAGACTCCGATCAAGCATAGCACAGGCTCGTCTCCCGTGTCCGAGAGCCATGGCAGCCGCGGCATTACGCGCGGTGCTTCCCAGTTCAGGAAGGGAGGTGCTCTGTGATGCTTAACAAAGATATCCTGAACAGACTAAAGGAACTCCATCTTACTCCGATGGCCAACGAACTTGAAACCCAGCTGGAACATCCGGAGGCCTACCAGACCCTTTCTTTCGAAGACCGTCTTTCTCTTCTGATAGATGTACAGCTGGCATCCAAGAATGCCAATGCAATAAAGAAACGGATCCAGGACGCTCATTTTTCTGAGCAGGCATCAATTGAAGATATCGAGTACCATACTGACCGGAAACTTGACAGGGCTTTGATCGTTCGTTTAGCAACCTGCTCATACATCAAAGAGAATCATCACATCATTCTAAGAGGTGCAACCGGTGCCGGTAAGACATTCCTCGCAAATGCGCTCGGCAATGCGGCCTGCCGTAAGAAATACAAAGTTTCTTATACCCGGCTGCCGGATCTCCTGAATGAATTTCAGGTCGCCAGGACTCTTGGCACTTATGATAAAGTAAGGAACACTTATGCCAAAAAGGATTTACTGATCATTGATGAATGGCTCCAGCGTCCGCTTCCCGAGCAGGAAAGCTATGAGCTTCTTGAAATCATAGAGGCCTGCTCAAAGAAAGGCGCGATTATCTTCTGTTCACAGTACGATACGGATGACTGGTACTATCGGATCGACTGCAAGCGCTCAGAGAAGGACGACAGCACTGTTGCGGAAGCTATCCTCGACAGAATCGTGCACAATAATTACAACATCTTCATTGACGGAAAGGTCTCAATGCGCAAGCGGCATGGTTTCTCACCTTCGGAAGAAAAGAAGGAGGAGGCCGTCGAATGAATAATGATTACCATATGCTCCGTCTGGAGGACGCTAAAAAGTATCAGAAGGCACAGCTGCTCGAAATGTACAACGATGCAGTTGAGACTATCTGGGAACTTCAGCGAATAAAACAGGAGCTGAAGGAAGAAATCGATCTTTGGCAGAAAGCTTACGAAGAAGTAAGCAACAAACTGTACGGATGAAGCAATTCAGCTTTTTGAAGGAGGCCGGGGTCAGGGGCTGGCCCCTGTTTTCCTTCCGAATGATGTAAGCCCAGTAGAGCGGTCTTTCTGCGTACAATTAATATCCGATACGGCAATACCTATGAGTTAATTCAGCTTTCCGCTATCGGCACGAATTGCACACGCAGAAAGATAAGCCGGTCAATGGGACCGTGGAATAAACCGGAGTGCCGCTCTTTGGCGCAAGGATTTATGCCGCGAAAGCCCGTTGACAGGCGCAGAGCGGAACGGGACACCAGTGGTCTCCCCTCCGGAAACATTGATCTCAAACAGCGGAAGGATTGGTCAATTTGGCCGGACAAAATGATCAGCTCACGCGGAATTTACAATTTTTATAAAAACACTAATGATAGAGTCGGTGTACCTTCTTGAACATTACTTTTTTATATCCGGACATAAAAAATAATTGGGGGGATATTTCCATCTTAAGGAATCCTTTCCTGTATCCAATCTATCTTTTTCTGACAAATAAAACTCATTATAGCCGGATATATGTGCAAATTTTTTCTGTAATACATCTTTTGCCAATCTGCTTCCAATATATGAATTTACTTTATATCCTGACATATCCCCTTCTTTATCATATATTACTGTATAAAGTTCTCTTATCATTGACCCATCTGAAGTTGTATTTTCATTATATATCGGAAACCAAAATTCTTCAGACCACCATTTTCCTATTTTGTTGCTATGATACAAATAAGTTTCCTTACCTACTCTGTGTATTCCTGCTAGTCCCCCATATACACACCATTTCAAATATTCTAATTTGTTATGAATGTTTTTTAAGATTTTTACACTGTACAATGTTTTTTTTCCAAAAAACTGATCATAAATCATATAATATATATAACTCCCAGAATATAAAACATAACAGATCTCCTGATTGTTTTCACTTATATAATAAATGGTAGATACTAATCTGCCGTCTTCTCTAAATAAGTATTCCAGCTTTCCATATTTGTCTTTTGGTTCTCTCTTATAAAAACTCCCTCTTTCCGCATTTCCCACTGTAAGATCAAATACCGGGCTTGCTTCGTATAATCCCATACTAAACCCTTTATATTTACTATATTTCCTGTATCTTACTTTTGAACTTAAAATTGATGATAACTCTTCTCCTCTGCTTTTGCAAATCCCTTGAAAAAGCAGAAATTGGACGCTTTCTTTCATGTGTTCATCTATGAACGGTTTTTCATCAAGTAAATACTCTTCTGCTTTTTTATTCTGGTCAGAAAATTTCTGTAGGATTGAATCTTCTCTTTTTGTAAGATCGGATCTCTTTGTATTCAGCACATCTAAAATCGCAGCTCTATATTGCTTACATTCTTCCTGACTCAGTTCACAGCCATCCAGCATTTCTATAATCTCAGGGCACTCAAGAAAAGCGTTCAGGCAGTTACAGGATTCCTGACTAATTTGACACTGTTGATAAAATTCACTAATAATCTCCTGCCAAAACTTATTTTCACTTATTTTCTTCATTCACTCCCCCCTCTTTCTTTAGGCAGATGATATCTTTTCTGATTTTACATATAAGATTTATCTGTGCTCCAATCCGCAGCCAACTATTCCAAACAAATCTTGTTTCATTTTTCCATATATTTTGCCTTGTACAGTTTTATTTAGATATAGCTTTTGCTCCTTAAATACCAAGCCTGCCTGCAGTAAAAAACAGTTTTTCTGCTTCTGCGGCTCACTGGAAATCAGGTTTCTAAGCACCCTGGAATCCTTCTCTGCACAGATTAAATGTATCATGTTCTCTTATATCTTCCTGTTATTTTTCGTTATAGCAGCACAACTCCGATCGGAAGACAATAAAAGCTCTTTCCCTTCTTCCATCACAATCTAAAATGATGAAAGCAGGCTTTTCTGGATATACAAGTATTGTTATCAGAGATTTTCTCCTTCTCCTATATAGAACTCTTGATTTCCCATATGGTTAAAAATTGGTCTCCATCTTAATTTACTGGCACAAATTACTGTTCCCGTATAATCATTTAGATCCTCTTCTGACAATCCACCGCAATCATACCAATAAATCAACCCCTTTTGTATAAACATAGTAGCGTCAAGTATTTCACATGTATACATTTCATCCAAAGGTAATAGTTTTAGATATCTTAAGCCTTGGAATTCCATTTCAAACATACCATTTCCTTCTCTTTGACATTGAAATACTACATTCAATATCCGCCTATCGTTTACCGGATACATTTCATATTTATCATTTACATATGCCCCACTTGAATATTTCAACTCTTTAATACAACTGTCATGAAAAAAATTAATTTTTTCCATAAAATCATTTACTTCTTTCACAGAAGAAATTTCATACCACATACAATCCTCCTGGCACAGCTGCTGAACCTCCGTTAATTTTCATGGTAATATTTGTCATCCTCATCTCCCCAATAACTTCTATGATTATCCTGCTCTCTCAACCCCATTAACTTCAAAAAATCTTTCCGCATTTCACGATACTTTTTCTTACCACGCCAGATTCCATAGCTGTCCAAGATTCGTAACACAGGCTTTCCTGAATATGTAAGAACCGATACCAGACGGTTTCTTCCCTTTTTTTGAGCTACAGAGAACACCCCAAAAAGCCTTCTATTTAATTCTCTGTCAGGTTCATCAATTTGAAATAAAATATTTATAGAGGCTGATTCTGTATTATATTTTTCTTCAATATTTTCCATCCAGAACTCAGAAAAAATATTGTTCAGTTTCTTTATGTTTTCCAATGAATACACCTTCATTCGAACATAAAAAACAAACTGTAATTCTTTGTTCTGCAAACGTAAATAAATATCTCCTGATTCTTTGTTGTCTTTTGTCTCAAATGAGTAAAGAAGCTGGTACCCCTCTTTATCCGAACTCGCTTTTATTCTATTTTGGATTTTTTCTTCCGAAACATGATACCAACAATCAAAGGGTCGATAACAACCACACCCGGGAATTCTCGCCATATTGGAAAACGGCTGCCAGATTCCCTTCGAATTCTGTGTATATCGAAAATCGGCACAATACCGCCATATATAATACCCACGACAACCTAACCAAATAAGAAAAAAAAGACCTAAAACAATTTCAAAACCATAAAAAATATATTCTGAATAAAAAGATGTCAAATAATTTCGAAAAACGATTTCATACAACAAGAAAAGAAACCAACATATGAGTATCGCTTTCTGACAGCAGAACAGCCCTTTTAAATCCGCCCAAACACAGGATTTCCCTGCCTGTTTCCGAAAATATCCCCGGACATATAAAGGATTCCATTCATCCAGACAATCTATCCATTTATAGTAAGAACGATACTGCAAAAAATTAGCGCATGGAATCAGACACCATCCGGATCCCATACAGATAATATAGCTTATCGTTTCGATTGTACTTCTTCTATATATATCCCTCATACCATATACGAAAACAAACAAATAAATAAGTACTCCAAGAAATGCCTTACCAGTCTCATCATATCTATGATCCGGTTTTCTTTTCATAGGTTTCCGCCTCCCTTGAAAATTAATGTTCAGGCACTACTATTTGCAATCAAAATACTTAGTATTTTAATTCTCCCCAGTAAGATTCATAGTATCTTCTCATTATTTTCTGATATTTTTTGTCTTCAGAAAGTGCATCATAAAACTTTTTATTTTTCAGAAGATATGACATCCTTCCCAACCATTCAGTGTCTTTTAACAGAAGTGCCTGCTTTACCTTATAAATAAAAGTATGCACCAATAACTGAGGATCCATTTTTCCCAGCCTCTCCATGATCAAAAATGCCCCCGGCCAATTAAGATCCTGCAGCCACTCCAGCATTTCATATGTGTAATTATTTAATTCTTCATCCGTTTTTTCACATATTACTTTTGCACAATTTTCCCATGACCATTTATATTCTACAGGCTGCATCAATACAGATAAGGATTTTATCTTTCTCGCTTCTCTAAGAGCTGCTTCCTGAATCTCTATCGGTTGTTCCTCATCCAACATTTCATATAATGTATCAATATCTACCGTCATATTAACATTCTCCCTCCCGAATAGGCAGATAATGCCCGTCTCATGATTAATCCAATTGTAATATTTAAGTTTTCGCCCAGCTGTTATAAGTATAGTTTACTACGATATATCCGACCTCGTCAATTCATCTGATACCCCAACGATCACATTTAAAGGCGCCTGTAATATGGCAGGGAAGCTCACCATTGTTTTCTGTAAATCCACCCTAAAAAAGGGTACAAAAAAGGAAGCGGCTGGATATACCGCCTCCCTTGAACAAAACATTGGCATTCTACTTAGAACTGTTCTTCTTATTTAAGATTTTTGTACGATAATGATTCATTTCTTTTTCTAAATCATAATGAAATAATCTTGCATTATCTTCCGAAAATTCCACAGTCACTCCTAACTCCCGAAGTTCTTGAATATCTTTCTCATTATTTGTGTACACAAATGCATCATATTCATGTGCAGTAAGTGCAAACCAACAGTATCCGTCTTTATAAAAACATAAATCCATGGGTGCTCTGGGATAATCCCATTCAAAAATGTCGTTTACTCTAGTCAGAATATCATAACATTTCATATCTGCATAATAGAATGCCAGTCGATATACAGAACGTTTATCCCACGTCTCCATATTCGGCCACTTATGTGCATTTTCCGCATGTAATATATATGGCCTCAAAGCTTTTTTATATTCTTTTAAATACTTATTTAAAGGGCTCTCCTTTCTAAGTCTGTAATAGACCACTGAAAAGAAATCACTATGGGATAACATATGATATATAAAATCATCGTATATTTTTTTAGTTTTCATCGTTTCTACATAATATTCATTCATTTAATTCCCTCCTCATTTTTTGAATCAGGTTAAAAATATTTATACTACAAAACGAAATTCAATATATTGCCTTAACTCTTCTTCCTACAGTTCCAGAAGAACCTGTTCTTCAGGTAATACATAATTATAGTTTACAGCGATATCTATGGGCTTATCAATTCATCTGTTACCCCAACAATCATATGTAAAGGCGCCTGTAGTATGGCAGACGGACGCACCAGGAATACCGCCTCCTTCAAAACTAATGTTCTGATATTATTATTTACAATTAAACTAATCAGTAGTCTAATTTTCCCCAATAAGATTCATAATATCTTTTCATTATTTTCTGATATTTTTTTTCTTCAGAAAGTGCATCATAAAATTTTTTATTTTTTAAAAGATATGACATATAGGTCAGCCATTCATTATCTTTTAGCAGGAGCGCCTGCTTTACTGCATAAATGGTAGCGTTCAACAACAACTGAGGATTCATTTTTTCCAGTCTTTCCATGATCAAAAATGCTCCCGGCCAATTAAGATCCTGCAGCCATTCCAACATCTCATATTTATAACTATTTAATTCTTTATCCGTTTTTTCACATATTACTTTTGCACAATTTTTCCACGACAATTTATATTCTACAGGCTGCATCAATACAGATAAGGATTTTATCTTTCTCGCTTCTCTGATAGCCTCTTCCTGAACCTCTATTGGTTGGTTCTCATCCAACATTTCAAATAAAGTGTCAATATCTACTGTCATATTAACATTCTCCCTCCCAAATAGGCAGATAATCCCAGTATCATGATTAATCCAATTGTACTATTTAAGTTTTCGCCCAGCTGTTATAAGTATAATTTACTACGGTATATCCGACCTCGTCAATTCATCTGTTACCCCAACGATTACATTTAAAAGAGCCTGTAGTATGACTGACAGACGCACCGACGTCTTCTATAAATCCCCCTAAAAAAGGGTACAAAAAAGGAAGCGGCAAGGTATACCGCCTCCTTATCAAAATAATCTTCAAGCTTTTATTATTCATTCCATTTCAAAAGCTGCAATAATTCCTCCCGCATTTCCTTATATTTTTCTTTATAAAAAACTCCTTCCTGTTCAAATATTACCAGACCTGTTTTTTCTGAAAAAACAACTACCGCCGGCAATCTATAGCGCCCCTTTTTCAGCAATATCCTGGATTCAGACAACAATCTATCGCGAATTTCAGCATCATACTCATCCACACAGAGAAAAAAAATCAATGAAACAGATTCTGTCCTGCATTTTTTATCCACATATTCCAACCAGAAATCTTCAAATATTTCATTTAATTCCTGCATTTTTTCATCGGAATATTTTTCAATATGTATCAGTTTAAAAATTCGTAATTTTTCCTGTGACGGCCGCATATATATCACACATTCGCCGCCTTCCGGAATGAAATACTTCTTTACAAACCGATAATTTTTGTTTATGCAGTTTTGACCTGTACACGCTTCGATGTCCGTATATCCCATATCATACATATGTCTGAACCTTTCATGACGTCCCTTGCTGACAAATGGATTAATATAACTGAAAGGCTGCCAGATTCCCCTGCTGTTTTCTGTGTATTTGAACCCCTTTTTGTACTGATGTTCATAATACAACATACACACAAAATACCCTACAATTAATATTTGAGCTCCCGTGGACAATATCCTTTCAAGCCAATCATAGTATATCCCTCTGGAACACATGGTTATCTCATAAGTAAAAGGAATTATTCCCAAAAATATCGTCAGTGTTTTTATTAAAAATAAGCCTTTTAATTTTGGCAAAAATGTTTTACCTGTTTTTTTTCTAAAACACCCTTTGGCATATAAAGGATTTTTATTATTTTCTTCACACCTCCATGAGCCATACTTACGCGTCCACCCCTGTATTCTGTATATTTTATTCGGCATCACCCAGAACACTAATAAATATACTAATGTCAGCATACCATATCCTAAATATTTTTCAGCGCATTCCATTAAAATGAAGATTACCAAAACCCCTGCTGCCCAAATATGTGTATTCATATACAACTCCTTTCAAGAAATCCATGACATTATTAACATATTTTCTGTATTTTTTAATGTACCTGAAACTCTCATATCCTCCTCCATAATTTATCCTGTTTTCCTATATTACTTTCTATATGTATGTGTCCAGCCACAAGGCAGCAGGATTCTGTCTTTATCGGGGTCTCTTTGTGACAGAATCTCGAAAATATTTTTTTTCATTCTGTCATATTCCTCATAGCCAAACCCCTTCTGCATTCCGGGAATATACATTTTTTCTTCTTTTAAAACCACCCCGACAGGAAGGGCAAAAAAACTGTTGCGCTGGCGGATCTCACCACAGAATATCTCTTCAAAAACTTGAGATTTTTCTTCCACATAAATAAAATATGTTACATAAGGAAATCCTAATGGCAAAGTTCTTTTGGAAGCATAGCAAACTTCTTTACGGACAAAATGGTTCATCATTTCAATGTGTTCTTTTTTTAAACGACGCTGGTACATTTGAACAAGTATTTGTAGATTGTTATTTTCGCGGTCTTCTGCTGCATCAAGTTTTATGTTATCCTCCATATTCCCACCTGTTCCTAATAGCAAATATTCCATTCCATGAAACTTTTCTTGAAACGCCGTCTCAGTTTCATTAAACATTTTAGAATATTCTGAAAATCTTTTATAAAAAAATGTTTCATAATTATTATTACGGAGACATTTTCTGCACATTGCTTTTTCTTTAAAAAATGCACCCTGGTTCTTTTTTCTCTCAGCGTTAATAATTCCATTATAGTATATATTAAATGCCAACCACAAAACCCTATTAATTACTAATGAGGAAAAAATCATAAGATCAGGCCATATAACAAAATAATACCTTCCCACATTTTCCAATCTAGTAAAAGTAACAATAATATATATACTCCTTATTATCATTACAGGCATTTGAATCATTGTAATAATCTGGCAAAAATAATAACCTTTCAGCTTTGCCATTTTGCTATTAGGATTCCTTTTATAATTCTTCCGAAAACATCCTTTTACATACAAAGGATTTGACGAATCCTCCCGCAGGGCGACCCATGATGCTTTATACCTGGCACGTCCAAACTCATTGGCCTGTGACATACGAAATGCATACCCCCAATTACCAACCAATACCACAGGTAAAAAAAACACATCCAAAAAAAGTCCCAGATGGCCTCCCCAACTCCCCCGCATTACATGGAAGACAAGTAAAATCACAAACATCAAAAGAAATATAATATATTCCTTTAAAGTATCAACAACATCCCTAATAACCATTTTATAATGCTTCACTTTTTTTCTGCGCTTTACTACAGACTTCATTCACTTTCCTCCATAATGGTTGTATAAACTTTACAACGGTATCTCCGGAAGCGGCAGGGTATACCGCCTCCCTTGAACGTTAGTATACAATCATTTGTACTCAGCTGTTTTATTGTAATTTCAATCTTCTTCATCAATCAGGACTCATCTGTCCACTTCTTTCATCGCTTTTTTGAACATTACCGAAGAAGGATATTTAAGTGAAAGTTCCTCCAATATATCAAATATTGTTGCTCTCATTTTTTCACATACTTCATTTTCACTTCCCTTTTTTATTTTTGGAATGTACAGTTTCCTTTCACTTAATACAACTCCAATAGGCAGACAATGAAAACTTTTTCTTTGTCGAAGTTCACCACAAAATATATCTTCAAAAAGACTTGTTTTTTGATCTACATAAATAACATATGTCACATGCGGAAATCCAAATGGCAGACTTCTTTTGGCAGTATAACGGATTGTTTTGCGAATAAACTGATTCATCAAATCTATGTGTTCCTGTTTTAATCGTTTCTGATACATTTGAACCAATATCTGCGGACAATTATTTTCTCGATCCTCGTCTATATCTATAATCAGACTATCCTCTATATCTGCTTTTGACTCAAAAAATGACTCTCCTCTTCCACAGAATCTATTTTGAAATTCATATGATGTTTCAAATAAAAGCTTCTTATAATTCAATGTATTTTTATAATAAATTTCTTCATAATTATTATTAGAAACAGCCTTTATGCACACCTCTTTTTCCTTATAAAAATCCTTTTGTTTTTGCAGTCTCACTGACTTAAGAATCCATTGATAATATTCTGTAAAAAGTAACGATATCACTACATTTATAAGTACCCACGAAACAATCAATGCTTCTGGCCATAGTACATCATAGACAAGCCCTGCTTTCTCATACTTTATAGAGGAAATAATTATATAAATCAATCTTATCAGCATAACTGCCATCTGTATAAGCGCAATAATCTGGCAAAAATAATGTCCCTTTAGCTTCGCCATCCTGCTATTAGGATTTTTTTTATAATTTTTACGAAACTGACCTTTAACATACAAAGGACTGGATTCATCTGCCCGCAAGGCAATCCTTGTCTGCCTATCACTAACATATCCTCCAAGCTCGTTCTCTCTCCAACTCGCAAAGACATATCTCCAATGAATTCCCAATACCACTGGCAAAAAGAACATATAGATAGAAATCCCCCAATGCAGATTCCACCCAAATTTAAACGTTGCAATATCCATAAACAGTATGATTCCTAAAAATACAAATCCAAAAACCACATTCCATCCCCCTTTAAGTTGTATTTTGAGACAGTACATTCGCCATAGTATCCTGGGAAGACTACTTTCTCTTGAGTTTCCGCAAAGTGTAATTGAAAAATGGATATGTCTGTCTAAAGCACCAATTTGCCGTTTTTATGAGAGTTATGGAATGGCAGTTCTGTGAATAGAGGCACTTTAATAAGCCCCGCC
>Ga0129308_1002774_pt1 | contig 13953 bp, 21 predicted proteins | sample L827metagenome_FD_94440 | JGI IMG/M metagenome (GOLD analysis project Ga0129308, IMG submission 94440) | Ring-tailed lemur group fecal microbial communities from Wisconsin, USA - L827 metagenome | ecosystem: Host-associated > Mammals > Digestive system > Large intestine > Fecal | place: USA...
CACCAGCACCTTGCACACGGTGTCCAGACCGGGCCCGCCGTACTCCTCGGGGACGTTCAGGGCGGTGAAGCCGATCTCGGCCATCTTCTCGATGATCTCCTTGGGGATGCGCTCCTCCCGGTCAATCTCGGCGGCGATGGGGGCCAGCTCGGACTCCGCAAAGTCCCGGGCCAGCTGCTGGATCATCTGTTGATCTTCGGTAAATAGCATCGTGATTCCTCCTTTGGGTGGTTACAGGGTCAGGCCCATCTTCTCGTCGCGGAAGATGCGGGAATCCATCTCCTTCACTTCCTCGGCGATGAGGGGTCTAAATTCCATCTTGTCCAGAATGTCGCGCTGCAGGTCCACGCCCGGGGCAATCTCAGTGAGCATGATACCCTTGGGCGTCAGCTTGAAAACGGCCCGCTCGGTGACGTAAAGGGCTTCTTGGCCCGCCTCGGCGGCGTACTCGCCGGAGTAGGTGACCTGCTCCAGCGCCTTTTTGAACTTGATGCTGCCGCCGTCCTTTACGATGTCCAGCTTGCCGTCCCGGATCTCGATCTGCATCTTTCCAGCGGTGAAGGTTCCGGCGAAGCACACCTTCTTGGCGTTCTGGGTAATGTTGATAAAGCCGCCAGGCCCCACTACCCGTCCGGCAAACTTAGATACGTTGACATTGCCCATGGCGTCGATTTCCGCCGCGCCCAGGAATCCGGCATCGATGCCGCCGCCGTCGTAAATATCAAAGATGTCGGGCATCTTATAGATGGACTCCGGGTTGATGGTGCCGCCCAGCAGGGTACCGCCCAGGGTGACGCCGCCCAGAACTCCGGACTCGATGGACAAGGTGATGGCATCGGAGCAGCCCTCCTCGGCCAGAATCTTTCCCACCAGATCGGGCACGCCCAGGCCCAGGTTCACCAACTGGCCGGCCTGGATCTCAAAGGCACAGCGGCGGGCGATGAGCTTGCGCACGTCAAAGGGGGCGGGCGCCACCTCACTGACCGGGATCTTCAGTGCGCCGCACATCTCGGCCCGGTAGCCCTCGTAGGCCAGGCACTGGCGGGTATAGGCCGGATCGCCCACCACCACATAGTCCACCATGAAGCCGTGGATGGCCACCTCGTTGGCGGGAATCGTGCCGGCCTGGACCAGCTTTTCCACCTCCACCACCACGATGCCACCGCTGTTATGGGCGGCCGCCGCCAGCTCTAGCTGCTCGGTAATATTGGCCTCCCCCTTCAGGGAGATGTTGCCACTCTCGTCGGCCAGCACGCCCTTGACAAAGCAGACGTCGATGGGCATGGACTTGTAGAGCAGGTAGTCCTTCTCCCCAATGTGGACCAGTTCCACCACCTCGTGTCCGCCATCTCGTGCGGCCTGATTGGCCTTGCAGCCCTCCAGCCGGGGATCGCAGAAGGTCTTGAGGCCCACATGGGTCAGCACGCCCGGCTTTTTCCCGGCGATGGCCCGGGTCAGGTGGGAGGCCACGCCCTGGGGGATAAGAAACGCCTCAATCTGGTTGGAGACCGCCAGGGCGTTGAGCCGGGGCTCCAGGCCAATGTGGGCACAGATCATACGCTTGCACAGGCCCGGCTCCCCAAAGTGGTTGGCCCCGCCCTCTGCGCCGTCGCCCACTGCCGCGATGTGCAGCAGGGTCAGGTCCTTGGGGCTGCTGGTCTCCACGTAGCGTTTTTGCAGGGACACGAGGCAGTCCTCGGGCACGCCGTAGGTAATGAATCCGCCCACAGCCACGGTCATATTGTCCTGTACCAAAGCAGCGGCTTCCCGACTGGTAATCACTTTCGGCATACAAATTCCTCCATTCTGCCGCCCTTGAGGCGGCGCTTCACGGTATCTGCGGTGGACTGGCTCCGTTCGTCGCGCCTTTGCGCCCGAACGGCTCTTCGTGTCGGCCAACACTTTTTGTTTCCGGTTTTTATATCAGCCAATTTTGTGCCAAGTTTTTCTTTCTGACCGCAAAAGGGATTGGAGCGTCCCCCGAAGTCATTGCGCCCCAAGGCCGTTCCTTTTTCTCAGCCTCCGCTCTGGTCCCGCCAAATTGGGGCAAATTCATGTGTCTCTCCGGCGGTTATGTGTCATTTTTTCCTCACTCAACCCTTTGGCTCCCACGGCGGACCGGCCGGGAGGGACTTGCATTTTGCCGCAGGCCTGCTTTATAATGGCGCAAACAGCATCGCGCGGAAAGGGGGCTGCCGGCATGACGGAGGATCATCGGTACCGGCTGATTTTTGAGGAGTTTCTGGACAAGACCGAGGACGGCTTCATCGTGGTGGACAAGGATGGCATCATCACGGATATCAACCAAAACTACTGCGACTTTCTGGCCAAGCGGCAGGAGGACGTGATTGGGAAGCCCATCGGGCAGGTCATCACCACCACCTCCATGTACGACGTTCTCGCCCGCAGGCATCGTGGGGACGGCAGCAACGGCGTCTATATTCAGCCCTACTGTGCCGGCGAGACCCGGGATCAGTCGGAGAATTATGCCGTGGCCAACCGCTTCTGCTTCTTCGACGAGGACAGCACCCTTCTGGGTGCGGCGGCACACATGAAATTCCGGCAGCGGGCCATGGATACCGCCAAGGAGATCCTGGATCTGGAGCTGAAATATTACAGAGAGGAATATTCCAAGAGCACCTCCGGCAGCGGCGGCTTCGAGCATCTCATCGGCAAGGACCCCAAACTGCTGGAGCTAAAGCGGACGGGCACCCGCATCGCGCAGACCGACTTTTCAGTGCTCATTACCGGGGAAACCGGCACCGGCAAGGAGGTGCTGGCCAAGGCCATCCACGCCGAAAGCCCCCGGCGGGACGGTCCCTTCATCTGCGTCAACTGCGGCGCCATCCCGGATAATCTGCTGGAATCGGAGCTCTTCGGCTATGAAGAAGGGGCCTTTACCGGGGCCAAAAAGGGTGGAAAACCCGGGAAATTTCAGCTTGCCAATCACGGAACGCTTTTTTTAGACGAGATCGGGGATATGCCGCTTCCGCTCCAGGTCAAAATCCTTCGGGCCCTCCAGGAGCGGGAAATTGAGAAGGTAGGCGGCGGCGCTCCCATGCCGGTGGACGTGCGTGTCATTTCCGCCACACGCCAGGACCTTCCCAAAATGATGGCAGAAGGCTCCTTCCGGGAGGACCTGTATTACCGTCTGGCTGTCATCAACATGGAGACCGTACCCCTGCGGGAGCGGCCGGGGGACATTCTGCTCCACGCCAACTATTATCTGGATGAATTAAACAAAAAGTATAAAACAAAGATCATCCTCTCCGACCCGGTCAAGTGCTGCCTGCGGCAGTACAGCTGGCCCGGCAATGTCCGAGAGCTGCAAAACGTCATCACCGGCGCCTACGCCTCCTGCGACAACCTGATGGTGGAACCCGCCGATCTGCCCGCCAAAATCACCGCGCTTCACAAATATGATCCCGGCCTTCGCCGTCAGAGCAGCCGCCTGGCCGACACCATGGACGCCTATGAATCCGCCGTCATCCGGGAGGCGCTGTGCCGGAACGGCCAAAATGTCAAGGCGGCGGCCGAGGAGCTGGGTGTGGAGCGGAGCCTGCTCTATAAAAAAATGAAGCGCCTTCAGATTATCATCCAGCGCTCCATCCATTGACTTGCATGGCCGTGGGGGGCATGTGTTCCATTTGACACATGCCCCCCACGGCCATTTGATCGGTCGTGTTACTGTGGTCAAATTGACCTGAATCAGCAAAAACTGGCGCACATATAAAACTTCGCTGGGGCAAAGATATGTCTGGATTCCCAATCCAACAAACACACAAAAAAGGAGATGCGAATTATGTCCAGTTCCAACAATTCCAATCAGCCTGTCGTGCCCAGCGCCCGCGAGGCCCTGAACAAGTTTAAGATGGAGGCCGCTCAGGAGGTTGATGTACCCAGTACCTATTATGAAATAATTACAGACGAACAACGACCCACTACATAAACAAGGAAACGGCAGGACACCAGCGATTTCTCGCTTGGTATCCTGCCGTTTCTGTCATATGCAATGGTGTCTCTTATGCGATTTCATCGATGTCAGGAGCATTCTTGGCGTCTTCTTTCTTTTTTGCTGAAACGATGTGTTCAACCAAAAGCTCCTTCAGTGTCTTCTTCCCAGAAAACTGACGCTCGACCGTATAGGTAGCTTCGCCAATTTTGATCTCATTTTCCTTGTCCATAGTATCCTCCACATAATTTGTAGCAGGTGGTCTTATTCCGGTCTCTCTACGCTGAAAAGAGGGATAATATCATAATTCCCATCTTCTGCAGTTTCGAGACCCAGCTCTTCCAATACCTGTCTTTGAATGTCAGGCTTCAAATCATCAATATAGATCTCAACGCTCATTTGTCTTCCTCCTGATAAGACTTTTTCAAATCAATCCACTTGCAGTCCGGATAGTTCCCTCGCTTACAGGCAAGGCAGTTGGTCGTAAGGCACTCCTCGAGCCAACATGTGTAGCAGGTATCCATCCCAATATAGTCGCTTGAGGCATACCAAAAACCTGCTGGGTGGCGCTTCACAAGCCAACCACCGCAGATATCACAGCTTTTCTCTTCCCAAACGACCTTCGTGGCTTTATCCCACTCAATCTCCTGGCCACACATGGGGCAGAAGTTCCATCTCGGATGGTCTCCATCGCCATCAAACAGAGCCTTCTCACAGTTCGAGCAGGTATAGACTGACTTGATGTTCGGTCGCTCTTGGTTTTCAATAGGAACCATATAGATCCTCCTCATACGCAGAGGGCTGCAGCTAAAATGCTGCAGCCCAAGTCAAAATCATTTATTCCGGAAAAGGTGCTTATAGAGATCATCTACGCCTTTCCGCTTTTGTGTCCAGGTAATCGGAGCCACCTCAAAGCCAGCAGCAACCCCCATTTCGATATAGCGGTCACGCGCCTTTCGAACCTCTTCTTTAACTTGGTAATCCGAGTCAACCATAATGTTGATTCGTACTACGCCGATAGATTTAAGCTCTTCAAGCGCACGCTCGAACTGGGAATAGCTTGGCACTCCGGTAAGGCCGACAAAACCACATTCATATGAGGTGCCCAGCGCAAAATTGTAGGCAATATCTGCCTTCATCACGCCTTCTGTGAGACAGACTACCTCGTCGCCTTCATGAACCCCGACATAATGTGGGCAGCACTTGGACTGTGTCCCATAGTACTGATCGACACTCGTGAGGTTATAGAACTTCTGGTTATAAACCTTATCGAGTCGAACCTGAATGGCCTCAATTTGTCCGTTGAGATTTCGATCCGGAAGCATGATTCCAGAACCTCTGATGTCCAGCGTCCACTGACCAGTATCTTTCTGGCAATAGAAACCAGGAACACCATCAAGGACACAACCGCGCTCCAACAACTCCGTTACGATACGCAGCAGCTTTTGCTTGCAAGTACTTTTGAAGGCCGGGAAGATAGTCTTCGACTGGAGCGCTTCTATGTAGCCGGGGATCTCGATGATTTTGAACGGCTGCTCACCGGCCCGTACCAGATGGAATACTATGTTACCCGCAACCAGATCGCCGCCTATGAGGAACACAAGATTGACGAAATCTACGAATACCTGACCGCTCACGAGTTGCTCGAATTGCCTCAGGCTGCCCGCAGCGAGTATGTGCTCTATCGCTGGAACGATACCTTTGCAAACACAGAGAACATCCGGGCCATGGTGGAGCGCCTGAAGTATCAGGTCGAGTGCTTCAATGATGCGCTCCCGTACCGGGCGGATCAGTCCTACGGCGATCGAGCAGCCTCTCAGATTCGTGTAATCTACCGTATCACCTGAGGAGGGAACGGATGAACTACTACATTGGTGACCTTCACCTATTCAACCGCAACCAGACAGATGAAGGCAGGAACTACGACGGTCGCCCATTTGCTACGGTAGATGAGATGAACCAGTACATCCTCGAGCGCTGGAACGCTAAGGTCAACAACGGTGATACCATCTACATCCTGGGCGATATGGCCATGCGGGGCAAGAACGATGCACTACTCGCCCTGGTTGCCCAGTTGAAGGGCAAGAAGATTTTGTTTCGCGGCAACCACGATGATCTGTCCGACTATCGCTATCAGCGACTCTTTGAAGAGATCACTGACTACCGGGAGATTACCGATTCCTTTGACGGAAAGACTTACAAGCTCTGCTTGATGCACTATCCCATCCTGATGTGGAACGGCCAGCATCGTGGCACCATCCTGCTCTATGCCCATACGCACTGTACTGCGGAGGATACCTTCTTCCAGAAGTGCATTCGGGAGCTCAACGAGAACAAGAAACTGGAGATTCAAGGCGGCAAGCAGATCCGGGCATATAATGTAGGCTGCATGATGCCTTACATGGGCTACGAGCCGAGAACGCTGAAGGAAATCCTATCCGCGCATGAATAAGAAAGGAGTGCTTCCTGTGCTGCCTAAAGAACTGTTTTTGAGCACGATCGAAAAGATACGCCAACAGGAGGCTCGTATCGATGAGTTCGATAAGGCCCTCTGCAAAATGTGCGATGGCTTTCCCGTCTTTGATAAGGACAATCTCTACCTGATCGCACTGCGCGATTTGCTGAAGTACACTATGCAAGACCAGTATGACAATATCGACTGGTGGCTGTACGAAGCACCGGATGCCGGTTACACCGTATCCTGGGAAGAAAACGGCAAGGAAGTCTCTGTTGATCTGACTGAGGCTGGCGCCCTCTATGACTATCTTGTTGAAGAGGCTGCGCATAGAGAGGCCTTGAAGGAGGACCACGGCAGTCACGACTCATAGGAGGAAACACAATGAGCACACAATATGAATTTGTGAAACGGCAGGTCGTTGAAGAAGTGGTCACTCTTCAGGAGAAGCTATTCGCAATCCAGACAGATTGCATCAACCGGATCAAAGAGATCCCCGTCACTTCTGACCTGGAGGACACCATGGATGAACTGCTTAATAAAATCTCAAATCAATTCCTCTTTCAGATTGAGGAACCAGAAAGCGCGTCCGTTGTGATCGGCACAGCAAGAGCCGGTCATTTCTCCTGGCGAGCCGAGAACGGGTTTCGAGACCTTTTCTCCGTAGAGCAGTGGCTCCGCAACAACCCCGAGTTCAGCATCTATGATGAATATGGTACAGCTATTACATGGGAGCAATTCAAAGAGACCGTAGCCTGGTGTAATGGGTGAAAATTGCACTTGAAATAGTTTGTGCATTCTGATATATTGGGACCACATTTTTTGTGAAAGGTGTCGATGACCATGGAGTACAGAGGCCTTTATGTTTCTGTAACACCAGATTGTGAGCCCAATGAAGGTGGATACTATTGTCAGGTATATGCCGACAAGGATTATGGCGACCAGATCGACGACTTCTGTATCCATCCAGATGAGCTTGAAGAGAATGATGATATCGAGCACTGGATCAAGGTCAATATCGACGGCAGCTACCGTTACTATGTTGAAGATGGCATCGTCCCGAAAGAGGATCCCCCACACTGACACAGGCGCACTGCGCACTACTTCGACGAAACTTACCAGGGAAACCCGTCCTGCGGGACTGGACAGAATTGAATCCACCTGTTATAATATATGGACGCATCCGGGTGTAGCGCAGTTGGTAGCGCGCTTGCTTTGGGAGCAAGATGCCGGGAGTTCGAGTCTCCCCACTCGGACCAAACAATGATAATCCGAACTACATTATCCAAGTGGGTAATGTGTTCGGATTTATCATTTCTATCGATAATGCTTTGTAATGAGCAAGGGCGGGACGAAAATTCCCGCCCTTGTCCTGTCATCCAATTATATTGTATAATTTTCTCAGAAGATGGAACTATTTTTTGATTTTTGCGTCATAGCAAATAGAAGTATCATTTTGAAAGGAGTGGTTGGTATGAAAAAATACGGGGTGTTTTTGATGTTGTTGGTTTGTATTCTTGGGCTTGCTGCATGTGGGCAGCAGGTGACAGAAGAGGAAAATGGGCAAGACTATTTCAACGCAACAATACTTGAAGTACATGACACATATGTCTTGGTTGAATGTCTTGACGAAACAAGCGGTGTAGTTACTCCTGGGACGCAAGCAGAAGTTAGTACAGATTTGATTGAAGAAACTGTTGTACCCAATTTGAATGTAGGCGACAATATTAGAGTGGTGTTTAACGCAACAGAAGATACTATCCCAATGAGAGTATCAAATGTATTTGCTATTTATCTTCTTGATGAAAATGGAGAACCGATTGACTTATAAATAGAAGTAAGGCACGGCGGGAGCATCAATATAGATGTTCCCGCCGTGTGCCTTAGTCCTCTTTTTCCTTGTCCTTTTCCTGCTGTGCTTTCCACTCGGCAAACTCCCGATGTCCTTCCTCGCTCTCGAAAAACGCCTGTATCTCCGGGAGCAGGACACGGGCCAGGGCTTCAACTTCATGGAGGGGTATCCCAGTGCCGTAGTCATTGGGCTTCTTCTTGCGTGGCATGGAATCACCCCGTCAAAGCTGCTTCTCGTCAAGCAGGTAGGCTTGAAACACCGTCCCGTTCCCGGTGATGAAACGGCCTCTTGCGTCCTTGGGAATCTGATCGGCGGCGCTGGTATTGTCCAGAATGATTTGTGAGAGTACGCTTTCCGCCCTGCCGCATACCCTGAAATCCAGGTTGTTCCTGATTTGTCCGGGTATCACATTTGCGTCCGGGCGCTGGGTGGCAAGTATCAGGTGAACACCAAAGGCCCTCCCCTGCCTCGCAATGGTGGCAAGCCGATTTTCGATCTGGCCCAGCCGCTCCTTTTCCTCCTTGCTCCGGCCCGTCTTGTCCAACAACTCCGCCACCTCGTCACAGGCAAAGATATAGCGGGGCTGGCGGTCGCCCGTGGCCTGGATGTACTCGTCCAGATTGGAACACCCCACCTGTTTGAACAGCTCCTTGCGGCTCTGGATGGCTGCTGTGAGCATATCCAGCATGGCGGGTAATTCCTTTTCCTCCAGGCACATACGGCATTTCTCGTGCCAGACCGGAGAAAAGTCCACACCGCCCTTGAAGTCGGCGATACAGACCACCGCGCCCTTTTTCACCGCCTGCATGAGCAGCAGCTTTAGCAGCACACTTTTTCCACTACCCGTAGAGCCGCCCAGCAGGATATGAGGGATATTTGCAAGGTTGACGGTCACCGCCCCTGTGAGGCTTTCTCCCAGCACCAGGACAAAACATCCCGGGGACAGGTATTTGTCTTTCCATGGAAGGACGGCTGGGAGGGCGCAGCGGGCGGGAACAGCGTGGAGCAGCACCCGGCGCTTACTCTTGCCGTAGGACAGTTTGACGATGGTAATATCCAGGGCCGCTTCTATGGCCTCCCGTTTGTCCTCCCATGCTTCCAGCGGAATAGCTTGATTGCGGAACTCCCACACCGTTAAATTGGGGTACTTCTTGTCGTTCGTCTTGCGGAGCAGCGCCGGAACCATCCCGGCATGATTGACGAGGCCGATACTTTGAAGCTGGTCTTTTGCTGCCCGCTTGCCAAAGGGATAGGCCAGCAGGACAGCCAGAACCACGCCGCCCACCAGGAGATAAGCGGCAAGCGTATGTGTCATGGCCGCCAGCATGAGCGGGGAAACCAGTTCCACACTTTGAGCGTAGGTGCTGACAGTTTCCTGTTCCCCCCACACCCATACTGCCCCGGCAAGGTATAGCACTACAAACAACAGTTTAACAGAACCAACGGAACCGCCGCCCAGCCGCTTCCAGAAGTCACGCCGGATCGTCCGCCGTCTGATTTGGAATTTTTCATTTTGGGTCACAGGGAAATCCCCCTTTCTTCCGCTGGACGGTGGAGCCGTCCGGCAAAAACTCAATTACAGAATGAATCCGGCGGAGAAATGCCCGCCAGGTTTCCGGCCTCGCCTGCTGTTCCACCCAATATTGATTTTCCAGCGGCGAGTTAGATGTGATATATACTTTTGTGTAACAGGCTGTTTTGTCATTGTACCGTGCCGGGAGGGACAGGGGATAGATGTCCAGATAGTTGAGCATATCTTCAATGGGAATTTGACTGCTGAACTCCTCGAACACCAGCACATCCTGCCCGTGGTAGCCGTCAAAGGAAATACCCCTTGCGGCCCGGTAGTTTGTCACCCGGTAAATGCTCCTGGGGTCATGGGTGCTGTAAATGCTCCGTGTTTTGCCTGCACCGCTGGCCCCGTAGAGGTAGGATACCTGCAAGGGCCTATTCTCCACGGCGTACTTTTCCGCCGTCAAGGTCTGCCGCAGCAGGTCAATATCACGGACACGAAAGGCCATGGCGGGATTATCGTCAATGATCTCCGTGGTGGTCAGGCCGTCCCGGATATTCTGGACGAGCCGGAACATCTCCGGGTGTTTCTCCGCCCGTTCCGGTGGGGCCTCGCCCCATTCCTCGAATGTCCCAGGCACCGAGGTTTCCGCCTTGTCGGTATCTGCCCATCGGCCCTCCTTGCGGATGTATGCTCGATTTTCCTGTACCGTTCCATATGCCTTTTCTATATGAGCGACGGGGAAGCGGTTTTTGATTGTGGTAAATCGTACCGGCGATGGAGCGTAGAAAAACAAGTGCGTGTGATATGTCCCCGTGGACGCTGTTTCGTCGGCCATGCAGTAATAGGCCGGGGAAAACCTCTGTAAGATTTCCTTGATGGCGCTATGGTCTAATCCGGCCTCTGATGGATTGTTGATTACAAGCGCCCATTTTCGGGATTGGCTGTTGCTGCCCATGTAAAGCCTCCCTTGTATTGCTACATGCTACAAGTTTCCCATAAGGGGTAATACTGACCCTTATGGGAGGGCGGCGCTGGCGCTGCCGCCGGGGGCCATTCCCTTGAGAGGACTGTCCTTATCCCGGCTGGCCTCTCCAGCGCCGCCCAGTCATCAGGTTTTAGGATTTGCCAAATGGATACCTGTGGCCTTAGCACCCACCTGGGGCTGGCCCTGGCTCCAATAAACAAATACCTCCAGGCCGTCAAAGCGCACTTCCGCATAGCCGTCCGGGGTATCCATACGCTTTTCACCGTCAATGCGTACATTGACTTTTTCCAGGCATTTTTCCGGCAGAGCCACCGTATAGCGGTAACCGAGGACGGTATCCGTCCGCCTGTTGTTCTGGTACTCGTAGGCCGGGGACACCTCCACCAGCCACAACTTGCTCCCCAGGCTCTTAGGGTCAATGATAAGGTCAGTGATCTTCATAGCAATTTCCTCCGTTATATTGTGGGCGGCAGTTGGCCTGTCCGCCGCCCTGGTGATATGGTCACAAGTCCTTGTGTGGCCCTATCATACCGCAGAAAATCCCTTGAAAATTTCACTGGTGAAATTCGGACAAAAAAATTTACCGCCGTCCCACTTGCTGCCTGGGACGGCGGTTTTCTGTCATTCTTCAAAATTACTCCCCAACAAGGGAAGTCCCTGTTCGGCCAATTCACAGTTTACCAGGAACACACACCCGTCACGCCGCTTTAGCGCCTTGTCGATCTCGTACAGTTCGGGCCATGCGAGATACCGCAGGTTGTCCCGTTCTGCCATTGTCTTTCCAAGGCCAAGGGCTAACTGGTTAATGTCCTGTTCTGTCAGCCGTACTTTTCCACCTCGCAAAATCCGGCTCACTCTGGCCTCCGGCATACCGCTTGCGGTTGCCAGTTCCTTTTGTGTCATGCCGAGTTTTTGGAGGTCTGCCTGGATCTGCCTTGCCAGGGCAGATTGTTCGTTCCTTTTATAACCGGGGCTTTGCTTCGGCTCTCTGTAAGCCAAAGCGGTTTCCCCTGGTTATAAATTGTCTATGTGGGCCTATTGCCGGAGGTGGTTTGTTGGTTGCGGTTGCTCTGTCTGCTATGGTGAGAAATGAAAAATACCATAGCCACCACCTCCTCCCGTGAAACGCTGTTGGTGAATAACTACATTATCCACCTCCGGCGCAAAGCCCGTTCACGAAAGAAATTCATTGGCGCAGTTTTGGACTACGCTGGGCCGTTGTTCCCGCAGGATACCGGGTTGGCAAGTGCAGCAAACTTTTCCCGCCTGCATGTGGGATTGTTCGGGCGTTACCGCCCGCCTCGTTGTTTTTCATGCCGTCCATAGGACAGCTTCCGCTTTGGTTGCCGCTGAAAGCGGCGTTTTCATTTGACTCGTGTTTTCAATTTCAACAAAGTTTTTTACCCGCTATCATACATTACCACAAACAGGCTACATATTGATGAACTTTCTGTAAATTACTCTATATTTTGTGTTTCCCTTTTTTCTTCCAATATCATTTCATATCGCTTTTTAGCTGATCTGTACTTGCCAAAATAATGTTGCCATATGGCCCTCTTTTCCTCATAGCTGCTGGCTTTCTGCTGTAATGGCTCAATGAAATCTAAGACCTGTTGATGGTAAAACATATCGTATGTATGTTTTGCTTTTTCTGGTGTAATAGCCATTTCTTTTGCTATTGCGGTAAAGGTTGCTTTTTCAACTTCTCGCATTTCAACAATGCGGGAAACAATCTCCGGGTTAAGGCTCTTCTTTAGCGGAGGCAAGTTTTTAATGTATTCCTTTGGCATACCTGGTTCTCCGGCCCGATATTCAACCAATATGCTACTATATTTCTTTTCAAGGTATGCACAGGCATATGAGAAGTCTTGAAAACATTCATGTGCAGCGTCATAGACCTTTCTGACCTCAACTGTGTTGTCATAGCCAAGCGCGATTGAGATATGCCGAATGTATAGCCGAATCTGCTTAACTTTTATCCGGCTATATAGTTCTCTTGCCCGGACTAAAGATATTCCATACTCCTTTGCAATATCTGCAAATGTATTGTTGTACTGATCTCGAAGTATCATGATGTCATAAGCACGCCTGTCCTCTTTTAACTCGCTATATGGAATGTCGTTCATACATACACCCTCCCATCTGCTTGAACAGTTACCCGTATTACAGGTAATAACTATATCATATACAGGTATCAAATACAACAATTTGCGATACCATTTATTTGGGAGAGTGGTAATGTGATACGGTTAAAGGAACTAAGGGAAGAACGGCGGCTCAGTCAAGATGGATTGGCCCTTAAATTGAATGTTTCCCAATCGACTATTAGCGCCTATGAGATAGGCGATAGAACACCCGACTTAGAAACATTGATTACTATTGCTCAATTTTTTGGTGTGTCCCTTGATTATCTTGCTGGATTATCGGACTTGAAACACCAGATTAGGCAAAGTGATCTTACTTCAAAAGAGTTGGAACACCTGCATATTTATCGTCAGTTAAGTGATATGGACAAGGAAAAAGTAAGTTCATACATTGATGGTCTACAAAGCAGACAATAACGAATAGTCCAATGGAGCGCCCCTGTCAATGGTCAAGATAAACGGCAATAGCCGCCATTGACAAGGGCGCTCCATTGGACTTTGCAGGTTATCAAGGGGTGTCAGCCGCAGGCTGGCTGACACCCGCAAAGATATTTTGAGAGAGCGCAAAAGTGTATTTACAAATATCTCAATTTGTGATATTTTAACTTTGACAGGAGGGATTTTCATGGAGCAGATTGGAAAGCGGCTTCGGGCTTTGCGCGAGGGTGTGCGGCTGACCCAGGTAAACATGGCGGGAATTTTAGGTGTGCAGCAATCCCGTATCAACCGATACGAAACAGGCCAGACCACCCCGGCCCCGGAAATCTTCATCAAGTACGCCGATTATTTTGATGTATCAATGGATTATCTGTATTGCCGTACCGATGACCCAAGGGGCAAGCTGTACGAATACAAGCCCCAGGCGTTGAGAGAGAAAACGGAGCAGAGCCGGGAAATGCGGGAATTTATAGAGATGTGCTTTGACCCGAAAGCACCTGTGAATCAACGGTTAAAAGAGGCGCTGCTACGGATTATGACGGAGGAGGCGAAAGAAGAATGAAAGCGGTGATCTATGCCCGGTATTCCAGCGACAACCAGCGGGAAGAAAG
>Ga0129308_1002775_pt1 | contig 13951 bp, 8 predicted proteins | sample L827metagenome_FD_94440 | JGI IMG/M metagenome (GOLD analysis project Ga0129308, IMG submission 94440) | Ring-tailed lemur group fecal microbial communities from Wisconsin, USA - L827 metagenome | ecosystem: Host-associated > Mammals > Digestive system > Large intestine > Fecal | place: USA...
CAAGAGCTTTTAAAGCGGAACCTTTGATGATTGGGCAGCCTTCGAATTCATATTCTTCAAGCTGTTCTGTGATTTCCATTTCTACTAATTCAAGTAATTCTTCGTCATCAACCATATCACATTTGTTCATGAATACGATGATGTAAGGAACACCTACCTGACGGGAAAGTAAGATGTGCTCTTTTGTCTGAGCCATAACACCGTCAGTAGCAGCAACAACGAGGATAGCACCATCCATCTGAGCAGCACCTGTGATCATGTTCTTTACATAATCGGCATGTCCTGGGCAGTCAACGTGTGCATAGTGACGATTAGCTGTCTGATATTCAACGTGTGCTGTAGAAATTGTGATACCACGTTCTCTTTCTTCTGGAGCCTTATCGATGTTTTCGAAATCTACTTTTTCGTTACCTTCTACTCTTTCTGCTAATACTTTTGTGATAGCAGCTGTTAAAGTTGTTTTACCGTGGTCAACGTGACCGATAGTACCGATGTTACAATGTGGCTTAGTTCTGTCAAACTTAGCTTTTGCCATTTTTAACGTCCTCCTTTTTTATAAACGCCCCGCGGGCTCAATTTTTTCGGCTATCTTTGATTATATTGCATTTTCTGCAGATATTCAAGCCTATTTTTCATTCATTAAACTTCAATATTAATTATTTCTCTTTAGCGTTAAGCACTTTTTCCTGTACACTCTTTGGAACCTGTTCATATCTCTCGAAGAACATGGAGTAGTTACCACGTCCCTGAGTCTTAGAACGAAGGTCTGTGGAGTAACCAAACATCTCAGCCAGCGGAACATAGGCTTTAACCATCTTACCGCCGCCGATGTCTTCCATACCTTCGATACGTCCACGACGGGAGTTGATATCACCGATAACATCACCCATGTATTCTTCAGGCATGGTTACTTCAACTTTCATGATTGGCTCAAGTAATACCGGATTACCTTTCTTCATAGCATCCTTAAATGCCAGGGAACCAGCAATGTGGAATGCCATTTCAGAAGAGTCGACTTCATGATAAGAACCATCGTATACAGTTGCATGAACACCCAATACAGGGAATCCGCCAAGGATACCAGCTTTGGATGCTTCTTCGATACCTTCGCCAACGGCTGGGATGTATTCCTTAGGAATAGAACCGCCGACAACAGTGGATTCAAATTTGAATGTTTCTTCAGCGTTTGGATCCATTGGCTCGAATTTAACTTTACAATGACCATACTGTCCACGACCACCGGACTGTTTAGCATATTTGCTGTCAACATCAACGGCTTTTGTAAAGGTTTCTTTGTAAGCAACCTGAGGAGCACCTACATTTGCTTCTACTTTGAATTCACGTAAAAGTCTGTCTACGATGATTTCCAAATGAAGCTCACCCATACCAGCGATGATGGTCTGGCCTGTTTCCTGGTCTGTATGTGCACGGAATGTTGGGTCTTCTTCAGCAAGTTTTGCTAAAGCTTCACCCATCTTGCCCTGACCAGCTTTTGTCTTAGGCTCGATAGCGAGCTCGATAACTGGTTCTGGGAATTCCATGGATTCCAGAATAACCGGATGCTGTTCATCACAGATTGTATCACCAGTTGTTGATAATTTAAAACCAACAGCAGCAGCGATATCACCGGAATAAACTTTATCAAGTTCCTGTCTCTTGTTAGCGTGCATCTGAAGGATACGGCCAACACGTTCTTTTTTGCCCTTTGTTGCATTTAATACATAGGAACCGGAATTCATTGTACCGGAGTAAACACGGAAGAATGCCAATTTACCTACGAATGGGTCTGCCATGATCTTAAATACAAGAGCAGAGAAAGGTTCTTCATCGGAAGAATGTCTTTCTACTTCATTACCATCTTCATCTGTACCTGTAATTGCAGGGATATCAGTTGGAGCCGGCATATATTCAACGATAGCATCAAGAAGCTTCTGAACACCTTTGTTTCTGTAAGCAGAACCGCAGCATACCGGAACAGCTGTACATTCACAAGTAGCCTTACGAAGAGCTAATTTCAGTTCTTCTACGGATGGTTCTTCACCTTCCAGATAAGCTAACATTAAATCATCGTCTAATTCACAGATCTTTTCAACAAGCTCTGTACGGTAAAGCTCTGCATCATCCTGCATATCCTCTGGGATATCTGTGATGGAAATGCTTTCACCCTTTTCATCATTATAGATGTAGGCTTTCATTTCGAACAGGTCAATGATTCCTTTAAATTCATCTTCTTTACCGATTGGTAACTGGAGAACGATTGCGTTCTTTCCAAGTCTTGTTTTAATCTGATCTACTGCACCATAGAAGTTAGCACCCAAAATATCCATCTTGTTGATGAATGCCATTCTTGGTACGTTGTAGGTATCAGCCTGACGCCATACGTTTTCAGACTGAGGTTCAACACCGCCCTTTGCACAGAAAACGCCGACAGCACCGTCAAGTACACGCAGAGAACGTTCAACTTCTACTGTAAAGTCAACGTGTCCTGGGGTATCGATGATGTTGATACGGTTTTCTTCAGCACCCGGCTTCGGTTTGTTGTTTTCCTGAAGCGTCCAGTGACATGTAGTGGCGGCTGAAGTAATTGTAATACCTCTTTCCTGTTCCTGCTCCATCCAGTCCATGGTTGCAGTACCTTCATGGGTATCACCAATTTTATAGTTAACACCGGTATAGTAAAGGATACGCTCTGTCAATGTGGTCTTACCAGCATCGATATGAGCCATAATACCAATGTTTCTGGTTCTCTCTAATGGATATTCTCTTCCAGCCAAGGATAATTCCTCCTTAAAAATAAGTCAGGCAGCAAGGTTCTGCTTACCATCTGTAGTGAGCAAATGCCTTGTTTGCTTCTGCCATCTTGTGCATGTCTTCTTTCTTCTTAACAGATGCACCTGTGTTGTTTGCTGCATCCATAATTTCATTAGCGAGTCTTTCTTCCATGGTCTTCTCGCCTCTCTTACGAGAATAAAGAGTTAACCATCTCAGTGCTAATGCTTGTCTTCTGTCAGCTCTTACTTCGATTGGTACCTGATATGTTGCACCACCGATACGACGAGCTTTTACTTCCAATACAGGCATTACATTGTTCATAGCTTCTTCGAAAACTTCAACGGCATCTTTGCCTGTTTTCTCTGCCACTCTGTCAAATGCACCGTATACGATCTTCTGAGCAACACCCTTCTTACCATCTAACATAACGTTGTTGATAAGCTTTGTTACAACTTTGTTGTTGTAAATAGGATCTGCTAATACGTCTCTTTTTGCAATATGTCCTTTTCTTGGCACGTTACTTCCCTCCTTAATATTACCGGCCGGAATCCCGTCCGGCTATTTAATTCATAGGTACTCACGTTTCCCTACGTGTTCGCGCCGAATCGCGTTTATATAAACCTGCAACCTTTACGGCCTGGTAAAATAATGCTACATTCGTCGCAATAGTATTTGGTTTGAAAACAGTATTATTTAGCGTCCTTTGGTCTCTTAGCTCCATATTTGGAACGAGCCTGTCTTCTCTTAGCGACACCAGCTGTATCCAATGTACCACGGATGATGTGATATCTTGTACCTGGTAAGTCTTTTACTCTACCGCCACGGATAAGAACAACGCTATGCTCCTGAAGGTTGTGACCTTCACCTGGGATATAACTTGTTACTTCGATACCGTTGGAGAGACGAACTCTGGCGATTTTTCTAAGAGCTGAGTTAGGTTTCTTAGGAGTCGCTGTCTTCACTGCTGTACAAACTCCTCGTTTCTGTGGAGCGGACTGATTTGTCGGCTTTTTGTGAAGGGAGTTGTAACCTTTCTGAAGTGCTGGTGCTGTGGATTTTTTCTCTACAGTCTGTCTTCCTTTTCTTACTAACTGGTTAAATGTTGGCATTATTTTCACCTCCTGCGTAAATTAAATTGGTTACTGTAAAAAATCTTTCGTTTTTGCACACATAAATAGGCATACCTATTTACGCACACTATCTGAGTATATCAACTATTTTTTTCCTTGTCAATCGCTTTTACCAAAAGTTTTCCCATTTTTTCAGCAATTAAACAGGAAAATCCGCAGCTCAGAGTGAACTGCGGATTCCTTCTATAACTAATACATTATTTATTCTTCAACGACACCAATAACGGATTCTTCTTCGGAAGGTGTTTCTTCTAAAGTCACTTCTTCTTCATAATCCATCGCATCGTCAGTCAACACGATTTCATCCTCGGCTTCGTCCAACATCACATCCATATCCGGATTGATGTCTGTGCTCAAACGGGTTGCCCGGTAACGGCGCATACCTGTTCCGGCCGGAATCAGTTTACCGATCAGCACGTTTTCCTTCAGACCGATCAATGGGTCGACCTTGCCTTTGATCGCAGCATCGGTCAGAACCTTTGTTGTCTCCTGGAAGGAAGCTGCGGACAAGAAGGAGTTCGTTGCCAGAGAGGCTTTTGTAATACCAAGCATTACCTGGCTTCCTTCGGCCGGTTCTTTACCCTGATCAATGAGATTTTCATTAATCTCTTCAAAGTCAAGAACATCAACCAGTGTTCCCGGAAGGTAATCTGTATCTCCGCTGTTTTCGATACGAATCTTTTTCAGCATCTGACGTACAATGACCTCAACGTGTTTATCGTTGATTTCTACACCCTGGAGACGGTATACACGCTGAACTTCCTGAATCATGTAATCCTGAACGGCACGAACACCTTTAATCTTCAGGATATCATGTGGGTTAACACTACCTTCTGTCAGTTCGTCACCGGCTTCAATGACCTGTCCCTCCAGAACTTTAATTCTGGAACCATAAGGGATGAGATAAGCCTTTGTCTCTCCGGTTTCGCTATTGGAAACAACAACTTCACGTTTTTTCTTTGTATCTTTAATGCTGATCGTTCCCGCAAATTCGGAGATGATCGCAAGACCCTTCGGCTTTCTTGCCTCAAAAAGCTCTTCGACACGAGGAAGACCTTGTGTGATATCATCACCGGCAACACCACCGGTATGGAAAGTACGCATGGTCAGCTGTGTACCAGGTTCACCGATGGACTGAGCAGCGATAATACCAACAGCCTCACCAACCTGTACAGCCTGTCCGGTAGCCATGTTGGCACCATAACATTTTGCACATACACCGATATGAGAACGGCAGGAAAGTACAGTACGAATCTTAACCTTTTCAATTCCGGCCTTCGATACCATTGCTGCACGTTTCGGTGTGATCATTGTATTGGCTTTAACAAGGACCTCGCCAGTTGCAGGATCAACAATATCCTCAGCCGCATAACGTCCGGTCATACGATCTTCAAGGCTCTCGATCATTTCTTTGCCGTCCGTGAAAGCATTGATCCACATGCCTGGAATCTCGCCTGTGCCTTCACAGCAGTCTGTTTCACGAATGATCAAATCCTGGGATACATCAACCAGTCGACGGGTCAGGTAACCGGAGTCGGCGGTACGAAGGGCCGTATCAGACAAACCTTTACGGGCACCATGGGCGGAAATGAAGTATTCCAGTACGTCCAGACCTTCACGGAAATTGGACTTGATCGGCAGCTCGATGGTCCGGCCGGATGTATCGGCCATCAAACCACGCATACCTGCCAGCTGTTTAATCTGCTGGTTGGAACCACGGGCACCGGAATCGGCCATCATGTAAATATTGTTGTATTTATCAAGGTTCGATAACAGGGCGTCCGTAATCTTATCATCGGCCTGTTTCCAGGTCTCAACAACTGCTTTATAACGTTCTTCTTCAGTCGTGAAACCACGGCGGAAGTTTTTCGTAATCTTTTCAATCGTCTTTTCTGCATCGGCAATGAGCTGTTTTTTAGCTCCCGGCACAGACATATCGGATACGGATACGGTGATGGCGCTGACGGTGGAATATTTATAACCTGTAGATTTGATCAGGTCAAGCACTTCCGCTGTCTTTGTTGCACCGTGTGTATTAATACATTTATCAATAATCTGTTTCAGCTGCTTCTTTCCAACAAGGAAATCAATTTCCGGAACCAGATCATTTTCAGGCAATGCACGATTTACAAATCCCAAATCCTGAGGAATGATTTCATTGAAAATAAAACGTCCCAGTGTGGATTCAATGATACGGCTTATCTTTTCGCCGTTAACATAGCCTTCTTTACGGATTTTAATCCGTGCCTGAAGGGTAATGACTTTATTCTCATAAGCCATGATTGCTTCATTGACATTATGGAAGAATTTACCCTCGCCTGGATCACCTGGTTTTTCCAGCGTCAGATAGTAAATACCAAGAACCATATCCTGAGAAGGAACAGCTACCGGCGCACCATCGGACGGTTTCAGCAGGTTGTTCGGAGAAAGCAACATGAAACGGCATTCTGCCTGTGCTTCCACAAACAATGGTACATGCACAGCCATCTGGTCACCATCGAAGTCGGCATTGTAAGCCGTACATACCAATGGATGCAGCTTAATCGCTTTACCTTCAACCAATACCGGTTCGAAAGCCTGGATACCAAGACGGTGCAGTGTAGGTGCACGGTTCAGCATTACCGGATGTTCTTTAATAACATCTTCCAATACATCCCAAACTTCCGACTGGAGACGTTCTACCATTTTCTTGGCAGATTTAATGTTATGGGCCAGTCCGCCGGCAACCAGTTCTTTCATAACGAACGGTTTGAACAGCTCAATCGCCATTTCTTTCGGCAGACCGCACTGATAAATCTTTAATTCAGGACCTACAACGATAACGGAACGACCGGAATAGTCAACACGTTTACCAAGAAGGTTCTGACGGAAACGACCCTGTTTACCTTTCAGCATATCGGAAAGGGATTTCAGTGCGCGGTTTCCAGGTCCTGTAACCGGACGTCCACGACGTCCATTATCGATCAGGGCGTCAACCGCTTCCTGAAGCATACGTTTTTCATTACGCACGATAATGTCCGGTGCTCCGAGTTCAAGGAGCCGTTTCAGACGGTTATTTCTATTAATAATACGACGATAAAGGTCATTCAGGTCAGACGTTGCAAAACGTCCGCCATCCAACTGTACCATCGGACGGATATCCGGCGGAATGACCGGAATCACTGTCAGGATCATCCATTCCGGACGGTTACCAGAAGTACGGAATGCTTCCACAACTTCCAGACGTTTAATAATACGCGCCCGTTTCTGTCCGGTGGAATTTTTCAATTCTTTTTTCAGTTCATCGGCTTCTTTTTCCAGATCAATGGCTTCCAAAAGTTCTTTGATGGACTCAGCGCCCATACCAGCCCGGAAATTGTTGCCGAACTTTTCATAAGCATCTCTGTATTCTTTTTCAGAAAGAACCTGTTTATTCTGTAAATCCGTTTCTCCCTTATCCAGAACCACATAAGATGCAAAATAAAGGACTTTTTCAAGATTCCGAGGAGACATATCGAGGATTAAACCAAGACGGCTCGGAATACCTTTGAAGTACCAGATATGTGACACAGGAGCGGCCAGCTCAATATGTCCCATACGTTCACGACGAACGTTGGATTTTGTAACCTCAACGCCGCATCGGTCGCAGACAACGCCTTTATAACGGATTTTCTTATATTTACCGCAATGGCACTCCCAGTCTTTCTGAGGTCCAAAAATCCGCTCACAGAACAGACCGTCTTTTTCCGGTTTCAAAGTTCTATAGTTAATGGTCTCCGGTTTCTTTACTTCACCATGGGACCAGCTTCTGATTTTCTCAGGGGAAGCCAGACCAATCTTAATGGCATCAAATGTCATTGGTTGATATGCTTCACTACTATTCATCTCAGGCATTCACGACACTCCTTTCTTTAATCCATGTCCGGTTCTTCATACAGGTCAAAGTCTTCACTGTCATCCTGATCACCGCTTACGTCGATGTCCACAAGTTCATCGCCTTCCACGGTTTGTTCTCTATATCCATAATCGCCAAAGGACTCATTGTCACCGACATAATTTCTCTGGCTGTCCATATAATTCCGATATTCTTCTTCATCGGTATAATCAATCGTTTCACCGATTTCAACCTCTGTCTGGTCATCACGCAGAACACGAACATCCAATGCCAGAGACTGAAGCTCTTTAAGAAGTACCTTAAAGGATTCCGGAATACCAGGCTCAGTGATATTTTCACCTTTAATAATGGCTTCATAAGTCTTCACACGTCCTGTAACATCATCGGACTTGAAGGTCAGGATTTCCTGCAGTGTATAAGATGCGCCATAAGCTTCCAGCGCCCAAACTTCCATTTCACCGAAACGCTGTCCGCCGAACTGAGCTTTACCGCCCAAAGGCTGCTGTGTAACGAGGGAGTAAGGACCAGTGGAACGTGCATGAATCTTATCATCAACCAGATGATGCAGTTTCAGATAGTGCATGTAACCAACTGTAACCGGGCTGTCAAATTCTTCACCGGTACGTCCGTCACGTAGACGAACTTTACCTGTACGGTCGATCGGAACACCTCTCCACTCTTCACGGTAATCCATATGCTCTTCCAGATAGTTGTAAGTTTCTTCAGAAATGCGGTCTTTCCAGATTTCCGTAAACTCTTCCCAGGATTTATTTACATAATCATTGGCCATTTCCAATGTCTGCATAATATCCTCTTCGTCTGCACCATTAAACACCGGTGTTTCGATCTTAAAGCCAAGGGCTTTGGCAGCAAGACCGAGGTGAACCTCCAGGACCTGTCCGATATTCATACGGGAAGGTACGCCCAATGGGTTCAGCACGATATCCAGCGGACGGCCATTTGGCAGGAACGGCATATCTTCAACTGGTAAAATACGGGAAACAACACCCTTGTTACCATGACGTCCGGCCATCTTATCACCAACGGAAATCTTACGTTTCTGAGCAATATATACGCGAACGGATTCGTTTACTCCCGGTGGAAGCTCGTCTCCGTTTTCTCTTGTAAATACTTTGGCATCAATAATGATACCGTAATCGCCGTGAGGTACTTTTAAGGATGTATCACGGACTTCTCTGGCCTTTTCACCGAAAATAGCACGCAGCAGACGTTCTTCGGCAGTCAGTTCGGTTTCACCCTTTGGTGTAACCTTTCCGACAAGGATATCTCCGGCACGAACCTCAGCGCCGACACGGATAATACCTCTTTCATCCAGATTTTTCAGAGCATCGTCACCAACGCCCGGCACATCTCTTGTGATTTCTTCCGGTCCCAGTTTCGTATCTCTGGCTTCTGCTTCATATTCGGCAATATGAATGGATGTGTAAACATCTTCCTGAACAAGGCGTTCACTCAAAAGAACGGCATCCTCGAAGTTGTAACCTTCCCAGGTCATGAAACCGATCAATGGGTTCTTACCAAGTCCAAGTTCACCCTGAGAAGTGGATGGACCATCGGCCAAAACGTCACCTGCTTCTACGCGCTCGTTCTTGAATACGATCGGACGCTGATTGTAGCAGGCTCCCTGGTTGCTGCCCACAAATTTCTGTAATTTATAAACATCACGCTGACCGTCATCAGTCTTAACGATAATTTCGCTGGCTGCGGAACGCTCAACCACACCACTGTGTTTAGCGACGACGCAGACACCGGAGTCAACGGCGGCCTTCTGTTCCATACCTGTTCCAACAATGGAAGAATCCGTCAGCATCAAAGGCACAGCCTGACGCTGCATGTTGGAACCCATCAGGGCACGGTTCGCATCATCGTTCTGCAGGAACGGAATCATGGATGTTGCCACAGAGAATACCATCCGAGGAGAAACGTCCATCAAATCTACTTTGGATTTGTCGAACTGGGAAGTCTCTTCACGGTAACGTCCGGAAACAGAGTTATTTACAAAATATCCGTCCGCATCGATCGGCTCATTGGCCTGTGCTACAGTGTAGTTATCTTCTTCATCGGCTGTCAGATAAACAACTTCATCGGTTACACGCGGATTCTTCGGATCTGTCTTATCAAGTACACGATAAGGCGCTTCAATGAATCCGTACTGATTAATCCGTGCATAGGATGCCAGAGAGTTGATCAGACCGATATTCGGACCTTCAGGTGTCTCGATTGGGCACATTCTTCCGTAATGGGAATAATGAACGTCTCGAACCTCGAAACCGGCTCTGTCTCGGGACAAACCGCCTGGTCCCAATGCAGAAAGACGACGTTTATGTGTCAGCTCGGACAATGGGTTATTCTGATCCATAAACTGGGACAACTGGGAACTTCCGAAGAATTCCTTGACAGCGGCTGTCACCGGTTTAATATTGATCAGGGACTGCGGAGAAATGCCCTCCAAGTCCTGAGTTGTCATACGTTCACGAACCACACGTTCCATACGGGAAAGGCCGATACGGTACTGGTTCTGTAAAAGTTCACCAACGGCACGGATACGACGATTGCCCAAATGGTCAATATCGTCATCATTTCCAATACCATATTCCAGGTGAATATTATAGTTAATGGAAGCAAAAATATCTTCCTTTGTAATATGCATCGGAATCAATTCGCTTAAATTTCTGCGAATCGCATCTTTAATATCTTCAATATCTTCATTCTGTTCAAGAATGGAGCTTAAAAGCGGATAGTAGACCTTTTCAGTCACACCCACTTCCGCCGGATCCACATCGACCCAGCTTGTCAGATCGACCATCATATTGGACAATACTTTGACCACTTTTTCTTCCGTCTGTACGAAAACATACGGAACAGCCGCATTCTGAATATCATTGGCCAACTGATCTGTCACAACAGTGCCTGCTTCGGCAATGATTTCACCGGTTGTGATATCCACAACAGACTCTGCCAGAGGCCAGTTCTTAATCCGGTTCTTAAACGCCAGCTTCTTATTGAATTTATAACGTCCAACCTTTGCAAGGTCATAACGTCTTGGGTCAAAGAACATAGCATTGATCAGGCTCTCTGCACTCTCAACAGCCAACGGTTCGCCCGGACGAATCTTTTTATATAATTCCAGAAGACCATCCTGATAGTTGTCGGATGTATCCTTGGAAATACTTGCAAGAATCTTTGGCTCTTCACCGAACATATCGATGATCTCCTGGTTTGTTCCAACACCCAGGGAACGAATGAGAACCGTTACCGGAACCTTACGGGTACGGTCAACTCGAACACTGAATACATCGTTGGAATCTGTTTCATATTCCAGCCATGCACCACGGTTTGGAATGACTGTACAGGAGTAAAGCTTTTTACCAATCTTATCATGGCCGATTCCATAGTAGATACCAGGAGAACGTACCAACTGGCTGACGATAACTCGCTCTGCACCGTTGATTACGAATGTGCCTGTCTCTGTCATCAAAGGCAGGTCGCCCATGAAAATTTCATGCTCGTTAATTTCATCTGTTTCTTTATTGATGAGACGTACTTTCACCTTTAATGGTGCAGCATAGGTCGCATCTCTTTCTTTACATTCGTCAATGCTGTATTTCACATCATCTCTGCATAATGTAAAGTCCGTAAATTCAAGACTTAAATGGCCGCTGTAGTCTGCAATCGGAGAAATATCATCAAATACTTCTTTTAAACCGGCATCCAGGAACCACTGATAAGAGTTTTTCTGTACTTCAATGAGATTCGGCATATCCAGGACTTCACGCTGTTTTGCGTAACTCATACGAATGCCTTTACCAGATTTTACTGGCTTAACACGCTTCATATTGTTCATTGACGGTTTTTCACTCCTTAATATTAAAACCTGTTAAAAAGTTACTTCAATCTTATCAAAACTCAAGCCGCAAGGCCTAAAGCTCCATACTAATTGCATCATAATATTATAAAGCAATCCCCTCCCCCTGTCAATGCTAAACTTCCAGATTTTCCCGAGGATTTTTTCATTTTTCCAGAATAAAAAAGCAGAACCACAGCGCCTGCCCCAAAAAGGGCTTCCACTGGTTCTGCCTGTATGATTTCTATATAACTTCGGACACCTTTTATTAAGCCTTTTCAACCAACATTTAATTTACCGACTTTCTCAATATAATCCTTCACAGCTTTTTTCATTTCTTCTGTAAATTCACTCTCTGGAATGTTCCCCTCATCATCCTGCAATAAATATTCCTTTTCTTCCATATGTCACAACCTCCTCAGATCAAACAGCCTACCGTTTGTATTCTCATCATAAAGAACCTGTGCTGCCAAAACTTTCGAAATCCTTCGGTTATAATTTCTTCTATACTCATTATAAGCATTCTCATATATTTCGACAACTTCTTTTTTTCCATCCAAAAGAACATATACATCCCCGTCATGACAAACTACAATGGATATCCGTATTTTATCATTCTCCACATATGTTACAATATCTCTTCCTGACGGCCGTACATTAAGAGAATGATTATGTATTAATATAATTTGTTCTTTTGAATCAATAACTGCCCGATATTCCTCTTCATTAAAAGATGTTCTTCTTATGTTTCCTGCCCTCTCCAAGTTATCTATTATTATTTTTCCTGTTCTTGCGTTTAATGCAATCATATATTCTTCTTCTTTTCCATCTGCCCTTTCCAGCAATCTTCCACATTCTCTATAAACCGCTTCACAGACATTGGACGATAAAGGCAATTTCATAAATTTGTCATGATAACTTTTTGTGTTAACTAATTTATAATTTACACTGAAGCCATTCTTTTCATCCTTTTTTCGCACAAAAACAGCCTGTTCGTTACATATCCCTCTTATAGTATCCACAGATGCCGTCTATCCCCCTATTTTTTCAACGCACCTGCTTCTTTAACACTCACCTTAAATTCAATTATATTATGTCGAACAATGCTTTCCAATCATAATATATCGCATTTTTCGACAAAAAAGGCAGAACACCAATAGCTACCTCCAAAGAGCTTCTATCAGTTCTGCCTGTATGATTTCTATATAACTTCGGACACTCTCTGCTCAGACAAATATGCCCAAACAATTCTTTGACAACCCCACACGGGCTGCCCGGCGGCATCCAACCGAAAAGTCCCGTCCATTGGATCCGGACCCTTTTCACAGTTTCCTGTTATTAATTTATTAAACAATGTCCTGCCATTCAATCAATGACGCAGATCAGGACACATGTTTGCTCAGACTCTTCCAGGTCTTTTTTCCCAGATTCCATGCAGCATTGACACGCCGGTTTCCCTGATGTCCATTTTCACAGACAAACTGTTCCCCATGTCTGCATACCGCTCCGCCACATAAGGCACAATATCTCTCGATATCCGACACTTCCGATTCAAGGACTAAAATCCCCGCCTGCCACGCTTTATACTTTAACTGGGTACGCACCTGGTAATTCAAACGCAGTGGTGACCAGTTCCCCACCGCCGCCATCACATACCTGGTGAACTCCTGACTATATTTGGGAAGGACAATAACTCCGACGTCATTCTCCACGCAAAAGTCCACTGCCTAACGGCTGACCTGGTGGGCCATGTCATCGCTGATCTGTTTTAATTTTTTCCAATATCTTTTATTATCATCCCTGCCTCGTTTTCCGCCGACAGCTTTCCGGGAAGCCTCAATCTTTTCCAAAAGTCTCCGGCACCGATGCGTATAATCTCTTCCGCCTCTCAGGAACCGGACAGCCGTCACATTACCCCGGCTGTCCACCACACAATAAACCGCAATAGCATCGCCATTGGTGAACTGGACACTGCATAACTTCATGTCCTTTCCCATACGTTCTTTTAATGGTTTTCCGTCGGGCACTGACTGTCGAATCGGTACATGGAGCTGTACACTCCCGTCCCTGAACACCAGCCTTGGAGACAAGCACACAGCGCTTTCAGGAATATCATTGCCGGATAAACGCGCATGAATCCACCGCCATCTTTCTCCATCCCACACCTTGAGCCGGATAGAGTGACTATCCAAATCCTTGTAATTTCCTTTATACAGAGTAACCCCAGATGCAAAAGCTTCTGTCGGGCGCTCCTGGTCCTCCCTGGCCAGATAGCTTTTTCCCGCAGCCAGGGCTGCATTGATGGCAGCC
>Ga0129308_1002776_pt1 | contig 13943 bp, 16 predicted proteins | sample L827metagenome_FD_94440 | JGI IMG/M metagenome (GOLD analysis project Ga0129308, IMG submission 94440) | Ring-tailed lemur group fecal microbial communities from Wisconsin, USA - L827 metagenome | ecosystem: Host-associated > Mammals > Digestive system > Large intestine > Fecal | place: USA...
ATTTTTAGAACCACTTAAGCAAGTTCCATTGAGTGCTTTTTGAATAGCGTTCAATGAAACATTATTTTCAAATTTCAATGACTCAAACATAAATACTCTTGACTCATTCAAAAAATTTCTAGGGTCCATGAAAAAGGCCGTTGTCGTTTCATTTGCAAGATACCAGGTTTTTCCTTCTTTTAAAATATAATGTCCATTTTTATCTACTGCTCTTAAAGTTTTATCACTACCATCAATATAAGCACTTTTCTGTTCAGCAGTTACAGCATTATTCCAAGATAGATTTGTATTCACTGCATGAAAGATCCAATTTGAATGGATTTGATGTAAATATCTTAAATAAGGTTTATATGATTCAGGAAAATTACTGATCTGTGACTCAAAACTTGCATCAGCACTCGTTGTTGATTTCTTAGAAGCAGTTATACTTGTAGAAGTATTTTTAGGTAAAGAAGTAGATGCTGGCATATTATTATAAATTGGAATATAAAAATGAAAGGCCTGTGTTAAATTCCCTGAGTATGCCTTGTATGTTGTATAGGATTCACTATATGGTGCTCGAATATTTGTCATATATTGATGTGAATAAGCACTATATTGACGTTCAGGAGCAACATTAAAACGTTTAAAATAGCTTGTATATTGTCCTTTTTTAATATAAGAATTACCAATATATTCCGCTCCGCCTGTTAAAGCCTTTTGTGGTGTATCCCAAGGTCTACCATAAGTCATACTCGCAGCATTAATAACATATACAGAAAAACTTCCTAATATCACTAAACATATTAAAAATAAATATAATTTTTTTGACAATAGTCTTTTCAACACAATCACCCCATCAGTTTAAGTATACAATATGTATATTGAATAATCAAACAAAAAAGGTAAATAAATTCGGTTTTTTTATATTTTGAATTGTAAAAAGTCGAATTTAAGATAAAATTGTCATTATGTAGAATTTTGAAAAGAATATCTTTCTTTAGGAAAACAAGAAATTTAAATTCTTTTTTTCTTATCAAAAAAAGGAAGAACTATCTTCCTTTCAAATCATCTAAATTATATGGTGTTTGTTGATATACATAATAATTCAACCAGTTAGAGAAAATCAAATAAGCGTGAGATCGCCATTTCACTTGAATTTCACCATTAATATCATCATTTAAATAATAGTTTTTGGGCATTTCACTAACAATATTAGGATTTTTAAGATCTCTCCTGTATTCTTTATCTAAGGTATCTGGATCATATTCTGGGTGACCTGTAATAAAGAACTTCGATCCATCTTTAGCTGCTACAATATAAACACCAGCTTCATCTGATTCAGCTAATATATCTAGTTCATCAATCTTTTCTATATCTTCTTTAGAAACTGTTGTATAACGAGAATGAGGAGCATAAAATTGATAATCAAATCCTCTCAAAATCTTTCTTTTCATTCTTTCTTCATTTGTACGATGTAAATAAACTCCTGTTAATTTATGTGGCAATAAATGTTTAGATACTCCATAAAAATGATGCAAAGCAGCTTGTGCAGCCCAGCAAATAAAAAATGAACTAAAGACATGAGTCTTGGACCAATCTAATAATTCTACAAATTCATTCCAATAGTCAACATCTTCAAACTCTAATTTTTCTACTGGTGCCCCTGTAATAATCAAACCATCATATTTATTATTTTTAATATCATCAAAAGTTTTATAAAAAGCTAATAAATGTTCTTTTGATACATTTTTAGAATCATGTGTTTTCATATGTATCCAGTCTACTTCCATTTGTAATGGAGAATTAGAAAGCATTCTTAATAGTTGTGTTTCAGTTACAATTTTTGTAGGCATAATGTTTAAGATCAATAATTTTAATGGTCTAATTTTTTGGGATACAGCTCTTGTTTCGTCCATAATGAAGATATTTTCTTCTTTTAATATTTTTGCTGCTGGTAAATTATCTGGAATTTTAATTGGCATATATTATCCCCTCCTTATGCTGTTTATATATTTTACCATTATTTCTTATCAACGAAAATACTTTTTCATCAAAATAATGAGAAATTATGATCTACAATTCATCAATGATGACAAAACAAAAAGAGCTTAATAGCCCTTCAATAAAAAATATGATATTTCTTTATGTTCGCTAAAAAGAAATTAACTCATAGAAAGCTTTAATAATAAAATCATCACTCATTCCTGATAAATAATCTAAAATACTCTTGCTGATGGCTAAAGGATCACAACTAAAATCATAAACGATTTTATTCTTATATTCTTCTTTTCTTTGATGCCCCTCTATCAAAGCGTATTTTTCTAACCAGCTTAAATAATGAGAAATAAGTTCTGGATATGAATTTTCATCTTGTTTCAAAGCTTCGATCATATCCTCTTTCAATGAATATTCATAAAGAAAATCAAATATAGAATGCAGGATCAATGACACATAACGACTATGTATTTCCACTCTTTTAATTAAATAAATATTTTGATAATTAAATTTCATAATGATTTTCATAATTTCAAAAGCTTCATCTGATAATCCTATTCCTTGTTCTATCGAACTGTTAGAAATGACATCATGAATAAAATAATTAACAATGGATCCATTGTTGATTGCATGAAAATCATAATGACTTACTTGATTGATTTGATTTTGTAATTCATTGACTTTAACCTGACTGATGATTTTTAATCTTAATGCATCTTCTATATCTCTTGCTAGATAAGCAATCTTATCAGCCATTTTAACAACGCAACCTTCATATGTCCAAGGATTAAATTGACCAGCATACTGATAATCATTTAAATCTATGAATTCTTCTCTTCTTTGAATATATTTCTGGTTCATTTCTCCACAATGAGAAATAATACCATCTCTTACAGCATAAGTTAAATTAAGATTATGACTACAATGATAATCATCTTCTAACAATTCTATTTCATCAACAAATTTAAGACTATTTCGTTCATGCCAAAAAGTATCCAAACCCTGCTGAGAAGCAATTTCTGATAAGATTTTTTCGCCACCATGACCAAAAGGTGCATGTCCTAAATCATGTCCAACAGCAATTGCTTTTGTCAATTCAGTATTCAATCCTAATTGACCAGCAATCGTATAACTTATTGACTCTACTAAATTAACGTGTTCACTTCTTGTACAAACATGATCATCTTTAACCGCAAAGAAAACTTGAGTCTTATGTTTTAAACGGCGATAAGCTTGCGAAAAAATAATGCGAGTATAATCTCTACCAAATTCACTACGCAAATCATTTCTACGCTGATATAATTCATTTTGTCTTGAAATAGCTTGACGATATAAAGAATGATTTTCATCCATTTTCACTTGACTCATTTTCACTTTTGCATCACCTCATAAATATGTTATACTATTTATGAGGTGAAAGCAAATGAATAACGATCTTTTTATTAAACAGCTACGATCTATATGTGAAAATGAAAAAGATTTAATTGCAAATCTTGCAAATACAAGTGCTTTTTTAAATGAAATTTTAGATAATATCAATTGGGTAGGATTTTACATTTATAAAAATGATGAATTAGTATTAGGACCATTCCAAGGCAAAGTTGCTTGTACTCATATTCCCCTAAATCGTGGTGTATGTGGCTATGCTGCAACAACTTTAGAAGTTCAGCGTATTGATAATGTTCATGAATTTAAAGGTCATATTGCTTGTGATTGTGCAAGCCAAAGTGAAATCGTTTTACCCCTTATAAAAGACGGGCAATTATTTGGAGTATTGGATATAGATGCTCCTATAACTCATCGTTTTACTTTGGAAGATCAAAAATTTCTTGAAGCTGTCGTAGAAGTAATTATTTCTTACATTCATTTTTAAAAAAGACAAAGTCAAATGAAAAGAACCCCTCTTGTTGATAACTCAACCATTGGGGTTCACTACAAAGCTTTGTCTTTATTTACGTCTACTTTCATTAAATTCTCTTGAAACTTCATTCAATTCTTTTAAGCCATCAATATAAGGCTGATAAACTTCTAAAGGTGATTGAGTTATGAAAATAGAACATATTCCACAACTGTCACAATCACCATTATGACAATGATATAATTCATTAATAATATTGATTCTTTCTTCTCTTGTTGTATCTTTAATTAATCTGCTCATCTTGTTTCACCACTTATATTTTATCAAAAAATGGTAAAAAAACAAAGTTAAATGCATATCATTTTATTCTGTGAATATCTTCCTTGTTCATTCCAATTATTTAATAACTTTTGAATATAATAAATTGTCATCTTTTCAAACCATTCTCCCGTATTTAAATCAACTAAGCTATACAAATCATTTTCCCTTTTGATCAGTCCTAATTGATAATAATAAAGACTTGCTTGTAAATCAATAGGCATAACCTCAACTCCTTAATTCAATCTACGCTAAGAAGTTTTATTTATACACGAAACAACAAAATTTTTTATATTCATGATCCACCAGGCTAATAGACCTCCACCAATCACATCACTAAAGTATTGAGCTTGAAGATATAATCGTGAAATCATGATACCAAAAACTAAAATGATAAACATGATCTTAAAAAATAAATAATCTGTTTTCAACAGTGATAAAAGATATTGATATATTACTATTGATAAGACAGTATACAAATCTATAAAACAGTAATCATTTTGATATAATAATGACGAGATAGGTGCAGTTCTCATAAAAAGCTTTTGAATGACTTTACAAAGAAAATATGATAATAAAAAATATATCACACCAAGCATACCCTTTTTTAAATCCAAACATAATATCATCAAAGAAATAATAAGAAAGGCTATAAACGATCCAAAAAAAGTTATAGCCATCATCAAACTTGTTAATTCAATATTTATAGATTTTACAGAATGTTCTAATACATACTGATCTATATTTTTAAAAATTCCATATTGATAAAATACAAAAAACAATAATAAACATACACTAGAAAAAAAGCATTTGATTTTATAATTCTTTATCCACTCTAATCCCATTTTCTTTCACTATTCTTCCTGGTACACCAACCACTGTACAATTAGGTGGCACATCTTTTAAAACAACTGAAGAAGCACCAACGATACTATTATCCCCTATTGTTACATTTCCAATAATTCTTGCACCTGCAGAAATCATTACATTATTTTTAAGTGTAGGATGTCTTTTCACCTTATGTTCACCTGTTCCTACACCACCTAATGTTACCCCTTGATACAAAGTACAATCATCACCTATGATCGTTGTTTCACCAATAACAACACCCATTCCATGATCAATAAAAAACCTTTTACCAATCGTTGCTCCTGGATGAATTTCAATACCAGTTAAAAAACGAGCCAATTGACTCAAGAAACGAGCTAAAAAATAAAAATGCATATTCCATAAAAAATGCGTTATACGATAAAAAAACATCGCATGAACACCTGGATAATTCACAATAACATTAAATCTGTTTCTTGCAGCAGGGTCCATTTCTAAAACTCTTCCAATTAATGTTTTACTCTTTTTCATTATTAACACCTCGTTTTTATTTAAACATGATTTTAAAAAAATAACAACTTATGTTATCATTTTTTTATTTAGCATCTTCAAAGCAAAGATTTTTCTTATAAAAGCGATAAAACATTGTTGATGTAGTCAAAGCAGCTAAAATATCTGAAACTGGCTCTGCGAACAAAACCGCAAAAACATAAGATCCCTGTTTAACTAAATGAGAAATAGAACTAGACATCATCATCGCAAATGAACTGTTTCCCAAAATAAATGGAAATATATAAATAAGTGGTATAAGTAAAATCACCTTTCTTAAAACTGCCATACTCAAAGAAATCTTCGCCTGACCTAATGCCATAAACGATTGCTGACAAGCAATTTGTGCTCCAAACAAAACAGCACCAGCAATATAAACTCTTAAAGCCCATGAAGCAAATTGAACCGTTTGAGAATCATTAGTAAAAATAGACACAAAAGAATGCGAAAAGATAATCATTATAGAACCTACACTCAAAGATAATCCAACACATAGTTTAAAAAGAAGCTTAAAACAATTTCTCACACGAGTATAATTCTTCGCCCCATAATTATAACTCAAGATAGGTTGTGCCCCTTGACATAAACCTTGCAAAGGCAAAGTAATAAATTGCCATAAACTTGCTAAAATAGCCATGGTAGCTACAGCCATCGTTCCACCATATAAACTCAATTGATTGTTAAAAGAGATTTGTAATAAACTTTCTGTAGAACTCATAACAAATGGTGATACTCCTAAAGCCATGATCGATAATGCGATAGAAAGCTTTGGCTTCAAATATTTTTTCCTTATTTTGATTGTACTTTTTTTAGAAAATAAGAATTTTAGGACCCAGAATGCTGAAACTCCTTGTGATATAATCGTTGCAAGAGCCGCTCCCTTCACTCCCATATGAAAAAAGAAAATAAAAATAGGATCTAATATAATATTTAAAACTGCCCCAATTACAACTGTACACATTCCTATCTTTGCAAATCCCTGCGTATTAATATATGCATTCATTCCTAAAGTTATTTGAACAAATATTGTTCCTAATGCATATATACTAATATATGACATAGCTAGAGAAATGGTTTCATCAGTTGCCCCAAACAAATATAACAAAGGTTCTTGAAAAATAAAAATAATCAATGTTAATGTAATTCCTAAGATCATTAACATTGAAAAACTTGTAGCCATAATTTCCTCAGCTTTATCTTTTTTACCTTCACCAAGTCTAATGGCACATAACGGTGCCCCTCCTACTCCAACTAACTGTGTAAATGCCATAATAAAAGTAAGTATCGGTAAAGTAATTGACAAGGCTGCCATGGCTGTCGTTCCATTTTGCATTTGACCTATATAAATTCTATCTACCATATTATATAGAATATTAACTAATTGAGCGATAATTGAAGGAATTGCTAAAGAAATAAGCAATTTTGAAATTTTTTCATAACCTAATTTATTTGACTCTTCCATTATTTTTCTCCTTAAAATGTAATATAAATATTATAAACTTAAAAGAGAAATTGTCAAACAAAAACACTCAAATGTCCTTGAGTGTTATAACAATTAAGATTTGCCTTTAAAAATATTTTTAAACATTTTGATTGAATTTTGATTTTGTTGATAACGTTTTTTTAAATCATCAGTAAAAAAATTTTCTCTTGGGTTATCTAAATGATACTTCTGTGCCCATTTTTTAAAATGATTATCTAAATATTTTGTTCTTACAAAAGCATCTGTTTTTTCCTTATATAATGTTTCTAAAGCTAATATATCATTAAACTTTATTTGATGAAGATGATAATATTCAAACATCTTTGATATAACATCATTATTGAGAATTTGAAATGAATAAGTATCTTTTGAAGTCTGAATATCAATATCAACATAATAACTCGTATAAATACTTATAAGATTATGACCAAAATCAATGGCACTGCACATTGAAACATCAACGATTTTAATATCATCAAAAGCAATAACAATATCATTATATTTGATTTCATTTTGATTGAAGTATAAAGTATCATAAGTCGTCCAATTTTTAATTGATTGATTAGAAAATGAAATTTTAACTTTTTTTCTTTGAATATAATCTTTTATTTTTTGCTCAATATTTTCTAACTCTGCTTTCTTTTCATGCACATCTTCTTCTTTAGTTTCTAATGCTTTTCTGATTGATAATTCTCCTTTTAAAATAAGCTTAATATCATCAATGGATAAGTCCATAGAACGCAATATTTGAATAAATTTTAATTCATCAATTTCCTTTTGAGTATAATGGCGATAATTATTTTGATCTCTCTGTGGTTTCACTAAACCTTCTCTTTCATAATACATTAATGTTTGTTTAGGTAGCCCTAGCATCATTTCTACTTCATGTGTTGTCATAATATCATTCCCTTCACTAATATTTAACACTATATATTAAGTATATAGTCAATACTTTTTTTAATATTATGAAAAAAGATCAATGTTCACCATTGACCTTACTTCTTTTTAAAGATAAAACTTACACCATCTTCTTTATTGTACGCATTAACTTCATATCCGTACATATGAGCTGTTTTTTCAACAATTGATAATCCTAATCCAAATTGTCCTTTAACACCCCTGACATAAGGCTTAAACAAGTATTCCATCTTATCCTCATCAATTGCTTCTCCATCATTAAAGATTTCTAAATAATTCTCTTTTAAAGTTATTCTAATTAAACTTTTAGCATATCTTGAAGCATTTTCAATAATATTTTCAATTGCCACTCGCCAATGTTCCTCTTCACCAATAAAACAAACATCATCTAAATTTAATTCTATTGTTAAATGAGCATGAACTTGTGATAATTGTTGAGTCAACTTCTCTATTGTATTCTTGATTTCAAAAGGTTCTATCTCTTTTTTTTCACCTTGTAAATAATCTAATCGATTTAAATATAAGAATGATTTTACTTTATGATCTAAACGATCAGCATTTTCAATAATAATATCCATAGAACTATTTTTATCACCATATGGATATATATCATCTTTTACACTTTGACTATATGTTTTAATTAAAGCAATCGGTGTTTTCAAATCATGAGAAATATTATGTATCATTTCTTCTTTTATTTTTTCTTGTAATTCTAATTCCTCTATCATTTCCACCAAAGCATCAGAAACAAAACCAATTTCATCAGCCCTTTTTATATTTAATTCTGATTTTTCATTATTTTTGATTGCATCAATATAACTTTTAATTTTCTTTAATGGATTAATCAAACTTAATACCCAGACAACTAAAACTAATGCAATAAAAGCTAAAAAGGCATATTGAATATAAATGATCTGTTTTTTCAATGACACGATTAAATCATGTGAATAATCACTTGTCGTAAGAGATACCAAATACTTTTCATCATTCATTTGAGCAATTAAATAATAATATGTTTTATTATCAATTTCTCTTTTTGAACAAATTTGTTTTGTCCCACTTGATACCAGTTTTTCTAAATCATTGCCAAAAACTCCCTGATATAAGAAAATTGACTCTTCAGCACTAATATTATTACCATTAACTTCCATGAACACATTCATTGATGCATCATAAAGAAAATGAGTAACACGTCTATTTTTCTTATTTGGTACATAATTATAATAACTAAAATCAATTTGAGCTTCTTTTAAACTATCGTACATTTGATCATCAACAATAGAATTGAGATTATAATCAATAAGAGGCATTAATAATGTTGTAAACAATAAACATATAACTGCAAGAATAAGCAATAATTGTTTAACTAAAGAAAATCTTTTGGCCATTAATCTAATCGGTATCCAAAACCATATATCGTTTTAATATTAAGTTCTGGCATTTTCTTTCTAAGTCTTCTTAAAGTATCATCAACAACTCTATCACTACCAAAATAATTTTCATCCCACACCTTTGATAAAACCTGTTCTCGAGAAATAGCAATTCCTTTATTCTTAATAAAATAAAGCAAGAGTTCATATTCTTTTGTTGTTAATTCAATTTCTTTGCCATTAAAAATAACTTTTCTTTTTGTTTCATCAATAATATATCCATCAATAGTAATCAAAGAAGGATCATCTTTATATACACGTTTTAAAACATTATGGATCCTCAATATAACTTCCTTGATATTGAAAGGTTTTGTAATATATTCATCACAGCCTTTTTCCAAACCAATAATACGATCGAATTCTTGATCTCTCGCACTCATAAAAACAATCGGCATATCTGGTTTTACAGTTTTAATTTCATTTAAAAGCTCAAAACCACTGTTCTTATCAAGCATAATATCTACGATCCATAAATGAACATCATCATCTTTATGAAGCAATGCTTCTTCATAAGTATAAAAAGAATAAACTGTATATCCTTCTTTTTCTAAATACATTCTCACTAAATCATTTAAATTTTTTTCATCATCAATAATATTAATTTTATATTTCATGATTTTTCACCTCATTATCACTATATACAAAATATTGCCATAAATAATGGCAATATTTTGTGAGAATATGTGAATCTATTATTTTACAGCATGACCTTTGTTTTTAATGACATTGACAACTTTTAAAACATACTTATGACAAATCTCATCACTCTTGGCTTCAACCATGACTCTTACGACTGGTTCTGTTCCACTCTCTCTGACTAGAATTCTTCCTTCTTCTCCTAAGGCTTCTTCTACTTCTTTCACTGCTTTTTGGACATCTTCATCATTTTGAGCTGCTGCTTTGTCTTTGACTCTGACATTGATAAGTAACTGTGGATACACTTCTATATCCTGTGTCAATTCTGCTAATGTCTTTTTCTTCTCTATCATTGTTTCCATGATCTTTAATGATGTTAGAATTCCATCTCCTGTTGTTGCGTGCTTTGAGAAGATGATATGTCCTGACTGTTCTCCTCCTATACAGTGTCCATTGTTCACCATATTTTCATAAACATATTTATCTCCTACTGCTGTCTTTTCATAGCTGATTCCTACTTTATCCAATGATTTATATAAACCAAAGTTACTCATGATCGTTGTAACGATTGTATTGTTGACAAGATCTCCTCTCTCCTTCATATATAGTCCACAAACATATAAAATCATATCACCATTAACGACTCTACCAAATTCATCAACTGCCAAACATCTGTCAGCATCTCCGTCATAGGCAAATCCTACATCTAAGCCGTTTTCTACGACAAACTGCTGTAATGCCTGTATATGTGTTGATCCACAGTTTGTATTGATATTGACTCCATCTGGCTCATTATTGATGACATATGTCTTTGCTCCTAAAGCATCAAATACACTTTTAGCAATTGCACTTGATGATCCATTGGCACAATCCAATCCTACTTTCATATCCTTGAATGCTCTTGTTGGTATACTCATCAAATATCCAATATATCTGTTTCTACCCATTGAATAGTCTATCGTTCTTCCAATATTGTCCTTTGTTGCAAAAGGAATTGGATCTGTCAATCCGTCAATATATTTTTCAATCTGATTTTCTACATCAGCTTCTAGTTTATGTCCTTTCCCATTGATGATTTTGATCCCATTATCATAATAAGGATTATGAGATGCACTGATCATAATACCACAGTCAAATTCTTCACTTCTGACAACATAGCTGACGCTAGGTGTTGTCGTAACATGAAGTAAATAAACATCAGCTCCGCTGGCTGTAAGACCAGCAACTAAGGCATACTCAAACATATAAGAACTTCTTCTCGTATCCTTACCGATAACGATCCTTGCCTTATGGTTTTGTGAATAATACCACCCTAAATACCTTCCTACTGTATAAGCGTGTTCTACAGTTAAATCTACATTTGCTTCTCCTCTAAATCCATCTGTTCCAAAATACTTTCCCATTTTTTTATTTCCTTTCTATATTTATTGATACTTGTTTTGATGACAATAATTCAATTTTTAGTTTTTCATCATCAACCGCAACACTCACTTGTACTTTTTGATTTCCAACTTTTAAATTATTGACATCAATAGATGCTTGAATGTTTTTTGTTGTTAATGCTGATACTTTTGATTCGGCTCCTGTAATACTAACAGTTGCATATTTATTCCCACCAATAAACGATACTTTTTTATTATCAGCTATATTTAAGACTTTTATTGGTATTTTGTCAAACTTTTTCGTTATTTCTCTTTCAATTTCTAAAGAAACATCAGTTGATGTTGCAGAAAGCTTGTTAATATCATCACTTTTCTTGATCTCAACATTATTGATCGATGTTGAAGATTTTAAATTTGTAATATCTATTTGACAAGTCACTTCAGAAATATCCTTCAATTTTTCCTTTGTTCCATAAATCGTCACTGTATTATGTGATAAGCTATAATTCGTCAAAGCGTAGCCATTAGCTAAATCACCAATAAATTCTGGTTTTACCGAAACAACCTTGCTATATGAACTTACAGCACATTTCACATGAACACTTTTATTTGCTATATCGACATCTAATTCATTTCCCTGCTGATCATAAGCCTTGATTTTTGCATCTTGTTCAAACTCCTGATTTTGATTAGCAACATCGATACACGCACTCACTTTTGCAATTTTTCCTAAAGTTTCTTTACTTGCTCGTATCATAACATTTTTTTGTGACATTTCTGTGACTGTTACTGAATATTCTGGATCAAGTTGATCCTCATTGATAAATTGATATGATAATTGATAAGTAGCTTCTATCTTTGTTGATATTTTTACTTTTAAAGAACTCGGAACAAGCATGACCGTTAAACTTTCAGGAAAATTCCTTGATTTTAAATTAACTGTATAATCACCATCTTTATAATCACTGACATCTAAATAAACTTCATAATCTTTTGTGATTTTTGTAGTATAAATATCTAATGAAGGGCCAATGAGTCCAACCGTAATATCATTAGGAATACCTGATATTTCATAATCATCGGATAATCCCTCCACCTTAATTGGCACATTTTCCAAAGTTGTCCCACTTGTTGGACTAGATAAAAAATCACCTCCAGAAATCGTAAAAAACAATACTAAAGTCATAATAACAGAAATAATCATAATATTCATATTGCTAGAAAGCAATTTATCAAAAGCCTTATTGATATAATTATAAATCGTACTCGCTTTATCCAGAGTCTTAGTCGTCTTTAAATTAAAGGTTTCTTTCGTAGACGTATCTTTTTCTTTTTTACTTTCATTTTCACTTTGTTCTTCCTTAACGATTTTCAAGAAGAAATCAGTTGTTGAATCATGAATATCATTATGACTTTTTTTCTTATCACTATTCATCTGATTCAGCCTCCTTTTCTTCTGATTTGAACCATTGTAGCTCATTGACTAAAGATGCTCTTAACTCTTTAGCAGGAATTTTTTTCAATTTTCCATTGACTGCAAAAGAAATCGTTCCTGTTTCTTCACTAACGACAACTGTTAATGAATCAGTAATTTCACTAATTCCTAAAGCTGCTCTATGTCTAGCTCCATATCGGGGAGAAAGTTCTTGATTCGTTGGCGGATAAAAAGCTGCAGCACAAACAACATTATCACCTTGAATGATCGTTGCTCCATCATGTAAAGGAGTTCCTTCCCAAAAAATCGTTAAAAGTAATTCACTCTTGATGTCAGCATTGATTTTTGTTCCCGTATTAATATAATCTGATAATGGTTGACTTCTTTCAAAAGTAATCAATGCTCCCGTCTGTTCTTTAGATAATGTTGTAATAGCATTCACTAATTCGTCCATTAATCTTTCTTTTTCATCATTGCTTATGACTTTTTTATTTTCGTTTTTCGTTTGTCCCATCTTCTCTAGCAATGTTCTAATTTCTGGTTGAAAAATAATGATCATTGCTAATACTCACCAATTGATAATAGCATCAACCAGGAAGTTTAAAGTCGTTAATCCAAAAACACTTGTTATTAATTTTAAAATTAAAATAAACAAGACACCTTTAAATAATTGCATTGTTTTCATATTTGTTTTAAACATTGAAATAAGATAATAAAGAATAAAACAAACAGCAACCAAATCAATGGTTGTTCTTAATATATTTAAAAGAATTGTTAAATTAATATTTAAAGAAGACATTTTATTCACCTACATTCCTATGACTATTATAACAGTTTTATATTCAAATGAAAACTTTAAACTCATAATAAAAATACGACAAAAAAACTAGACATCAATCTAGTTTCAAAAAATATCCTTATCTAAAATATCAACTGCATATTTTACTTTTTTTCCATCAATAAAAACTTTTCCTTCTATTTCCCTAATTCTTACGATTTTTCCCATTCTCAAATATTTACGTTTTAACTTTAATGCTTCTTCTTTATTATGATATAGAAAAGCCATTTCATCTCCTCCAAAGTATAAAAAAACAAAATTCTGTCAATAATATTCTAGTACATATATTTA
>Ga0129308_1002777_pt1 | contig 13940 bp, 11 predicted proteins | sample L827metagenome_FD_94440 | JGI IMG/M metagenome (GOLD analysis project Ga0129308, IMG submission 94440) | Ring-tailed lemur group fecal microbial communities from Wisconsin, USA - L827 metagenome | ecosystem: Host-associated > Mammals > Digestive system > Large intestine > Fecal | place: USA...
ACGGTGATGTCGCGGATGCGAATTTTATTTGCATCCGCGAATTCATCACTGCAAGTGATGAATTCGCGACGAAAATTTTTCAAAATCTACGAACATCAACGGTTTCCTCTGCTCAATCGTCGGGTTACTTACGGTCGTGTTCTCTACCGGCTGAGCTAAAGAGGATCATATATTTTTCCACTTCATGAGAGGGAAGGAACTCAATCCTTGCTCTTTCGTTGGTGTGAAAACCGATTTTGTGTTTTTACAGTGATGTCGCGGATGCGAATTTTATTTGCATCCGCGAATTCATCACTGCAAGTGATGAATTCGCGACAAAAATTTTTCAAAATCCACGAACATCAACGGTTTCCTCTGCTCAATCGTCGGGTTACTTACGGTCGTGTTCTCTACCGACTGAGCTAAAGAGGATCATATATTGGGTACATAGAACTGGAAAGGTTTTTGTGTAATGTTGCGATTGCAAATCCCTATTTGCTTTCGCGAATTCATTACACGCTGTGTGATGAATTCGCGGCGAAAAACAAGAAATAAGTTTGGACATCTACGGAAAACGGGCTTTTAGGAATGATTCCTAAAAAGCCCGTTTTTCCTTGATTTCATGCGATAAAATTGATTGACATCTTTTTCATCACACATACTTGGCGGAGAAGGAGTTCTGTCCGTCATATCCTCGCGGATTTCTATTGGCTTACGACTTCGGGAATCGTATTTCTAATCGGGATGCTGGTGAACATCCCGAGAATGTTGATGCCCTCTTACCTTGGGGCGAGTATATTCAGGAGAGATTTGAATAACGTAGTTGCAGGAGCTGACCTTTTCTCGGCTCCTGCTTTTTTGTCAAGGACGCCGGGTTATTGGGCGCTTACATTCAGTCATCTGTAAAACAGGTTTACAAAGTATTATAAGGATAGTTGGATTCCACACACTCCACTACCTGCTTTTCTGGCAATAAGCTTGTAAGCCCACCGTGATTCTGTGTAGAGAGGCTTGCTGCGCAACACGCAAAGCGAACGATATCACGCAACTCCATTGCATCCAACTCTGAAGGCGTTTTACCCGTTTTTAAGAACCTACTCATTGCACTTCCTCCGAAGATGTCACCAGCTCCTGTTGTATCTACAACGTGAATGTTGCACGGAGTAGCAACATAGCCATCGGCACTAGAATTAGAAAAATAGCATCCATTTGGACCAAGTGTTACATAAACAAGACTTGCTCCAAACTCATTCAAAATTTTTTTTGCTCCTTGCTCGGGAGATATATCCCATAAAAATCCAATTTCTTCATCGCTAATTTTTACAATGTCAGCTTGATGCAATCCCCATTCAATTTGTTTTCTCGCTATCTGATCATTTTTCCAAAGTGGTTTTCGAAAATTCGGGTCATAGCTAATTAGGCAACGATGTGCTTTCGCCTGAGAAAGAGCAAATTGAGTCGCGCTCCGCGAAGGTTCGTCCGATAAGCTCAGACTTCCGAAATGAAATACTCGAGCGCCCTCTAATAACGAAATTGCCACTTCGGACGAGTGCAAGTTGGTGTCCGCACCCGGCTTACGTGCAAAAGAAAATTCTCGATTCCCCGTCGCATCCAGCGTCACAAACGCCAGTGTAGTAAATACGCTCGGATCAAATACGAGGCCCTGCGTATCTATCCCTTGTGAATCCAGCGTAATTTTCAAAAGATGACCAAATGCATCATCACCAACTTTACCAATGAATCCCGTGGAACAACCGTAACACTGTAATGCAGATAAGAAATTGGCCGGTGCGCCGCCTGGTTGAGCTGCTAAAATTGGATATCCCGATACATCGGCACTGCAACAGGCAAAATCAATAAGGACTTCCCCCAGAGCGACAACGTCTTTCATGAATAAACTCCTTCTAATTTTATTAATCCTATTAGCATACAAAAATCCAGCAGCTTAATGATTGGAAACGAACGCTTCTTCAGAAAGCTAATTCACAATTTATGATGCGGCAACAACGCGTAAGCATCTGTTCGTGGAAGCCAATCCAAAAAACGTTCTAATTCTATATCCCAAAATTTCCATTCATGCTCAAAGTCGGGCACAGCATCCCATCGGTGTGATATACCATACTTCTCCAACTCACTATGGAAACGTACAACAGACTGGTACAAAAAATCTTCTTGCCCGCAGCACAAAAATATATTAGGCAATTGTGCTCCTGCGTGTTCTTCCAACAGTTCATACAAATTCATCATAGGTGGGAAATCATGCCCCAACATTATGCCCCCTCTCTCTCCTATATCTACTCCAGGTGAAAAGGCGCCTACCGCTCTCCATGCATACGGGCGGTCCAATGCATGTGCCAATGCACCATACCCGCCCATAGACAACCCGGCAATATATGTATCTTCCATCATAAAGCGGTACACCGGCGGCGTTTACCCCTTCAGGGGCAAAATCAATTAGACTTTCTCCCAAAGCGACAACATCATACATAGATAACCTTCCGCTTCCTTTTGTTAAAGCAACTGGACACAAGCCCTTGCTAGCCCCATAGGGATCTGATGTATTCCACCGACTGCGCCGCCGTTACGTCTAAATCCTTTTCCGTGGCTCCATGGGACAAATCCCGCCAAATGGAAATATCTTTTCCCACCTGTCCGCCCATTCTTTCAAAAGGCTCCATTACCACATATTGATCGTAACCAACGTCTTTTAGCGCCTGACCGATGTTTTTCCAGGGGATGCGCCCCTGCGCGCTGGGAGGACGCCTGTTGGCCTCACCAATATGAATGTGTCCCAGCAGACCGCCCGCTTTCCGAATGGCTTCTGTCAAGGAATCCTCTTCAATATTCATATGAAAGGTATCCAGCATCACTTTCACGTTTGATTTGCCAACCGCCTTGACATAGCAAACCGCCTCTTCGCACTCGTTGAGCATATAGCCTTCAAATCGATTGAGCACCTCCATATTGAGGGTAATTCCGTGTACGGCCGCGAGGCCGGCGAGCTTCCTGATATTTTCAATGCTGCGTTGGGTATCCTCAGCCTTGTTGAAGCCATTGCGGAAATCGACCGGCCAATAGGAGTAAAGCGCGCCGCCGACGCGATCAATGCCGGACAGTTCCATTTTATGAAAAACATCCGCCCAGAAGCGAAAAGCGCCCTCAATCAGCGCAGGATCCGCGGAAGAAAGGTTGTGCTCCGGTCTGGGGCCATATCCGCCGCTCAAAAGCACGCCTTCCCCTTCGGATACTCGTCTGAGTTCCCGAAAATAAGAATCGTCCCGCTCCGGAAAGCTTCCGCAATTCACCTCTAAAACATCGAAACCCAGTCTCTTAACTTTGGAGATAAAGGGGAGGAAATCTCCTCCCCACTCCCTTGCCCAATAGGCATAATAAATTCCATATTTCATTTTTAACTTCCCACCGCTTTATTTCTTAAGCCCTTCCCGTAGTTTCTTACCGTACAGGATATTGTCCTTGGAATATTGGCGGGTAGTTTCCTCATACTGCTCATGGACCGTCCGCTGTGCGGGAAAAAACGTCCGTTTTCTCTCTTCCAGTGATTCCCGTGCATTGGAGATATCCTGTGTAATTTCAGGGGAAATCTTTTGCACTGCGGTTTCCCCCAGCTTCAGCGGAATCCGCTCTTCCACCCCTTGGATTCCAAAAGGCTTTGTCGGGAGCTTTTGATACCAATAAGCCGTCGTGCTCCAATCGTCGGAGAGATGGTTCGCATGGCCGTGTTCCATCGTGACCTTGATGCTTTTTTGGAAATGCACAGGATCTTCAATGTGGAAACGATAGGCAACCTGATATGCTTCCGGCAGGTCACGCTCGTGCAGAATAGAGCCGTGGTAAAGCGAATGGTTGCCCTGCTGCATTCCCCAGGCGTGGTTGAAATAATCCTCTGTCCCGGTACCTATGATGCTGGGAAATTCCTCTCCGTCTATAAAGAACATATCGTCGCCTTCGCCCCACCAGCTGCCCTGAAAATGCTTCACAGAAAGATTACAGCCCACATAATGGCCTTCTCCCTCCGTCTCCAGCAGGACGTAGTTGTTCTCTCCGGTCAGGTTGGAAACCGAATTGATTTCGGGAGAATTGGTGAGAATGTCGTTCCCCCATCCCTCACAGGGGAGCTGACGCTTCCAGCAGGCGTGAAAATAGGCGGTATCCGCGCCAAGCTTTTCCTGATACAGCTCATAATCAATCTGGAAATACAAACCGAACGGCACATCGTTCTCATTGATAATTTCCACCTTGGCGTGCTCGTTAAAGGGCATGGGGAAATAGCAACTGACCGACGCAGCGCCGCCAAAGACCCGTTCCTCCGCCGGATTGACCGAAACCTGTATCGGCAGGGAGTTAAAGGTCACAGGCATGGAATGACCGATGCAGAAAAAGTCTCCAAAAGGCACCAACACGCTGGGGCAGTCCTGACGGTCCCAAGTGATGCGCAGCAGCGCTTTGCGGTAATAATCAGGGTCGCGCACATCCCACACAATGCCAAGCGGCGGCGCAATTTCATTCACGGGAGCCACCCGGCCGTTGTCTTCGGGGGGAATAAGCCCGGGGAAGATGCTTTTCCGGCAGAAGGAGGTCATCCATATGTGCCGGATACTGCCTGGACCAAAAATCTCCCCTAGAGTGACGCTCTCGTTCGGCGGGATGAGCCAATAATCGTGATTTTTCCCGTTTTGATCCCAGCTGGAAATTCTTCCGTTGCGGGCCCGGCTAACATGCGTGAGATTGGAAAATGCTCCATCGAAACGATTCATAGCTGCCTCCTAAATCATTCGGTCAGTGGAAGACCGAAAAATATTCATCAAAAAATTTTTGACAATCCACAGTGACCGCCCATTCATGGGGGCCCTCCGGCGTTTTTTTCCAATAGGTGTATCCCTGGAGTTTTTCGCTTGTCAGCTCTACCGATATCTCTCCCCGTTCAAAGCTGCAGATTTCATCATTAAATATACTGAGCGCCGCCAACGGATCGTGAAAGGTCACTTCTGTGCGTTCGGCAATCCAGTGTTTCGACATATCCAGTATAGGCCTGTGAAGCGGGTCGGCAAAGCGTTCCCGGAACTCTTCCATCGGCATGGTGACCAAGTGGGTCATATCCACACCGACCGAACGGTGAATCGGCGGATGGGTTTGATAGACGATTGCCGTCGCGTGGGGATCGATGAGCGCATTCATTTCCAGAGCACCATTGCAAATAATGGGGTCCGTATGCTCCGGAACAAAGGCCTTATCTATATTGTCTGTGAGCACCGAAGCAAAGTTGGAAAAACGGCCGCCCATCAATACCAGCCGCTTCAACAGCGATGGGATCTCCGGATCCGAAGCAAAGAGCAGCGCTATGTTGGTCAGCGGTGCAATCGCCAACAGCGTGACCTCCCCCGGATTGGCCCGAATCGTCCTCCTCATGAATGCAATCGCTTCCCCGCGCGGAAAGCTTTCTTGGTGCTCCCAGTCCCTCAGAATTTTTGCCTGTGGCGCAAAGCACTCCTTCTGCCTGACCAACAGCGGACGATCCGGTCCCGGATAAATCGGCAAATCCGGCCTGCCGGCCGCACGGCACATTACGCTGGCTAAGGCCGCGCGCTTTTCGGTTTCTCCTCCTGTCACAGTGATGCCCAAAAGCTCGCACCGCTTTTGCTTCAGAAGGTAGGACATCGTGATTGCATCGTCTATATCGGTGCCTATGTCGGTATCCAGCAAAATTTTTTCCATTTTAATCACTCCTTTTCTATGTCAGCGGCAAACACGTCTCATGCCCCATGTCTCAAACGATAAAAAGGAAGCCCCGCCTCCTTCAGCGCGCACATAGAGCTCTGTACACGCCTCCTCCGGGTAAATATTGGTGGAGAAGGCGGTCGTATAATCGTCCGTGAACAATTCCACAGACACGGTGTCCATAAAGATATGGATCAGAAGGCTTTCCTGGCTCAGCAGGCGCAGTTTGCAGCTTTTTCTTCCCGTACTCCAATCGTCCGCATCGTTTCGGTCCACGGTAAGTCTCTCTTCCCGAAGGTCAAAGATAAGCTTGGTACAGCGGTTGTTTCCTCCCTGTACGCCATCGGCGCAGCGCACCTGAAAGATCAGACGTTCCGCAGCCGTCTCCTGCAGAGACAGCACGGCAAGTATTTCACAATGTACGCCGTCCCCCGCTTCAATCTCCATTCTCGACCACTCATAAAGATGCAGCGGACCGTAATCCCGGTAGTTCTTCCGGAGGCTGCGGAGCTCCTCTACAGGCAGAAAACGCAGCAGATCGCCCTGAACCCGGACCTCTCGGGGAATGCTCATTGCCCCGCACCACCCCTCCTGCGCGGTGGTGCCAAATCCCTTCCACCAAGGCATCCAGTCCCATGCATTGGCCCATGCGAACTGAATTCTTCGGCCTTTGGGGTCTTCAAAGCTTTGAGGCGCATAATAATCAAAGCCGCAGTCCACTTCACCTATGCTGAATGGGGTAAAAGCGCGCTTTTTGTAGTCCATATTGCCGGTTAAATAGGTGCATTTACGTTCCCCCAGATGCATGGGCCCGATTACCAGAACATCCCGTCCGTCTACGGTAAAGAGGTCCGGGCATTCCCACATAGCGCCCAGTGTGCCGTCGCTTTCTAAAATCGTTCCAAAGCGCTCCCATGTTTTCAAATCTTGGGAGGCATACAAAATAGCGCGGCCCTTGTGATCTTCCTCACCGCCTACGATCATGTACCATCTATTTCCCCTGCGCCATACCTTTGGATCGCTTTCTACAAATGCCGTAGGCGCAACGACCGGATTTCCTTCGTATTTTACAAAATGGATACCGTCATCGCTGACCGCAAGGCATTGAGATTTAGTCACCTTGTCCTCATTGACAATGGTCCCTGTATAAAACAAATAGAGCCTGCCGTCCTCTCCTTCCACCGCACTGCCTGAAAAAACGCCGCCCTTTTGGCAGTCGTCGTAAGGCTCGCTCGGCGCTAGAGCGACCGGAAGGTGTTTCCAACTGAGAAGATCGTCGCTGACCGCATGTCCCCAGTGCATAGCGCTCCAATAGGGTCCATAAGGATAAAATTGATAAAACAGATGATACTTCCCTTTATAATAGATCAATCCGTTGGGGTCGTTCATCCAGCCGCATTCCGGCATAAAATGGTACCATTGCCTCTTGCGCGCGTGTTGACGGACCAGATCTTTATTCTCTTCCACAGCGCACTGTGCTTTGAGCAGCAGCTGTTTGTGCTGGTTCATGACAAATGTCCTCCCCCTTCTCTGTCAGCCTTTTACCGCGCCCGCAGTCATTCCCTCCACAATACTGTTTTGGAACAACGCGTAGATAATAAGTTCTGGTATGATAATCAAAACGCTGTAGGCAGCGATGCCCGCATAATTGACATTGTAGGTCCCCTTAAAAAAAGCGATGCCTCGCGCAAGGGTATAATCAGCCGCATCATTGAGCATGATTGCGGCAAAGGGATATTCGTTCCAAATATATAGCGCATTGAAAACGATAACCGTGGCGATTGCCGGTTTAACTACAGGAGTTATAACTTTTACAATGAGTTGAAACAAATTCGCCCCGTCTATCACCGCCGCCTCATCCAATTCGCTGGGTACGGTTTTGATAAATCCCACAAAGATTAACGTATTGAAGGAAATGCCCATGGTTACATAAGGCAGAATCAATGCCCATTTGCCGCTGATGCCCAAGAAGAAATTGATGCGGTAAATCGGGAACAGCAGGACAAAGGGGCTTATCGCCAGACCGATCAACAGGAAGCTGTAAATCGCCGTTTGCACCCTTTTCCTTTTGAAGACCATACGGGAAACGGCCAACGAGCTTGGAATGGTGATGATCAGCTGAAGCACTACCGCCGTTACAGCGATTATAAAGGTATTGAAAAATAATCGAAAAATATCCAGCAACTCCAAGGCCTCTTTGTAATTTACAAAGGACCATGTAGAGGGCAACTGAAGCGGTTGCGTCAGGATTTCCCTGTTGGTTTTAAAGGAAATGACAACAAGCCAAATCAAAGGAACCATCATAATCAAGACAAAGGTATACAGAATCACATGCAGAATTCCGCGTTGAACCTTGCGCTTCATACCATCCCTCCCGATTCTTTATCCCGCGTCAGATACAAATAAAACATCATAATCACAAAGGAGATTAAAAAGGTGAGTGTTGCCAGCGTCATACCATAGCCATACTCTCGGCTGCCAAAGGTCAGCGAGTAGGAATACGTCACTAGGGTCTCAGACGAATGAGCCGGACCTCCATTTGTCAATTGCTGCACGATTTCAAATACTTTAAGCGAACCTGTAATGACCAGGACCCCCACTGAAATGACGGTTCTTTTTAGCATCGGCACCGTTATGCGTACAAGCTTCTGCCAGAAGCTGGCGCCGTCGATTTCAGCAGCCTCCAATACATCATTGGGAATGGTTCCTAAACCCGCTAAGTAAATTGTGGCAATAAACCCGCATTGCTGCCAAACATAAACCATACTGATGCTATAAATGCCCCAATGTTTGTCGCCAATCCAAGTTTGACAAAGCATATCCAAGTTCATTGCATGCAGAAGATTGTTGATCAGACCCGTGGATGGATCCAAAATATATCCCCAAAGAATACCCACAATTATGCTCGCGATAATGGCGGGTGAAAAGACTAACGCCTTGGAAACAGTAGCTAGTCTTAATTTCTGATTGAGTAAAATAGCCACAAAAAACGAGCCACAAACCAGCATGACAAAGGATACCAAAAGTAAAATACCGGTATTTTTGATTGCGAGAGCAAAATAGGGATCGCTGAAAGCACGGGTATAATTTTTAAAATCATTTAGTACCGGTTTACCAACGCCGGCATATCTTGTCAAACTGTAGCCTATCGCCAGCAACACCGGGACAATCATATAAATCAAATAAAAGATAAGTGTGGGAGCCAACAGAATTATTTTATTACGTGTCTTACTGTACCATTGCATCCCTCAATCCCTCCTTTTTCGGACGGGATGCGGGCTGGAAGGCCGCGCCCGGCTGGCGCCCAGCGGCGGCCTTCCCCCTTTTTAGTATCCCGAATTCTTTTTTCGGCTATTCCAGACGGGAGATCGCCGCGTCAATATCAGCAACGGCATCGTCCACGGTAAAGCTGCCGCTAATCAAGCTCTGTATGGAATCATAAATCACTTCGGCAACAGAACTCGACAAAGAGGAGACCGGCTGAGCAAATGAGGCGGAGGCGTTTCCGTTGCCCAGCGCTTTGACCACCTCTAGGAATCCGGCGTTGTCGTTGTCGCTGTCTAAGTCATCGTAATTAGCGGTGGAGAAAGTCGAATAATCGTTCATGATAGCAGCTCCTTCTTTCCCATAGAAGAACTGGAGGAAACGGTAGACGGCGTCCTTTTTGGCCGCGTCATCGGCTACAGCGGAGCTGACCACGAAGGGAGCATTGGCGAACTGATTGATGGTAGACTGGGAGTAAGCGGAATCACTGAACGTGGGACCCCACCAGAAGCCGACATCATCGCCCAAGGATTCGGTTACAGTAGCAGCATCCCAAGCACCTGCGTTGAACATAGCTGCTGACCCAGCTTTAAAAAGGTCCTTTGCTTCAAAATAATCAATTGTAGAATAATTTTCCGGGAACGCGCCTTTTTCTCCCAGTTCCGCCAGTTTATCAAGCAAGGGCTTAAATTCGGCGAAGCTTGCTTCTCCTGAGAGAATTGAGTCAATCTTTTCGGAATAACCATAGCGGTTAAAGCTTCCCAACCAGCACCACAGGCTATAGTTGGTTAATGCGCCTTGTGCAATACCTACATAGCCATTCTCGCGGAAGGTATCCAACATAGCAAGCATATCCTCATATGTGGTGTCATCTGTCGGATAAGCCACGTCGCAAGCGTCAAAAACCGCCTTGTTATACCAAATGCCCGTGATAAAAGTGCTGCAGGCTAGACCATAAATGGTACCATCCTCGTCAGAATAAGCTGTTTCAATTGAGTCCGGAATCGCTTCGGAAATATCCGGGTTGGCATCCAAGAAATCATTCAGAGGCAACAGATAGCCATTTTCCTGAAATGTTCCCGCGTCACCCTCGTATAGCCAAAAAATATCCGGCAGTTCATTGGTAGAGGCGTAAAGCTGCATCAATGAATTATGTTCTTCTGTAGCGTTTTCAATCAATTCGATTTTGACATCAGAGTTCGCCTTCATAAATTCCTGGATAGCATAATAGTATTCAGGATTCTGCTCCTTACAGTTGCCTACATTGATAGCGAAAGTAATTGTAGTTTGGGTAGGCGTTTCCCCAGATTCCGGCGAACCGTTGTCTGAAGCTGTCGTATCAGCGTCGCCGCCGGGATTCCCCGCACAGGCCGCCAATGAGAACAGCAAAACAAGGCTGAGCAGGAGGCATGCAATTTTACGTTTCTTCATTGTGATTTCCCTCCGAATATAGTTATTTTATTTTACAGCCAAGCACAAAGCCTCCAGAGAATCAACACCGCCGTTAGAAGCGGGTCCTTGCGCTGCGCATCACGCACTCCCCTTCCGCTTTATTTTCAGCTGCAATAACTGCCTATTGCAAATGTGGAATCGATCCCACATTCTGCCATAAAAATCTTTATCTTCCGCGCAGCCCCATCATAAGCTGCGCAGGACTAGTTTCACTTTGATGATATGGTCGATATACGGCCGGTCGGGAAACGTCAGACGTTGCATAAGATATTCTATGGTTTTTCTTCCCATCTCCTCCGTATTCCTTTCAATATAGTTAAAAACAATACCCATCATTTCCAATTCGTTCAAACGATCAAATCCCACGCAGGTGATATCCCTGTTGAGCGTTAAATTGGTCTCCGACAGCGCTTTTAAAAAACCCAAGCTGGTAAAGTTGTTGCAGGTAAGCACAGCGGTCGGTCTATCTTCCAAAGAGAGGCAGTTCCTGGAAAAGGCATATGATTTTTCAATGGAATAATCCCCTAAGAAAATATAATCCTCCCGCAGCGGTATTCCATACTTTTTCAGTGCCGCAAGATACCCCGCCTGTCTTTCCCGGGCGAGCACTCGATCCAACTCCGCGTTGATAATGGCTATCTTTTTGTGGCCCGCTTCAATCAGCGATTTGGTTGCCTGATAGGAAGCACCCGCGTTATCGAAATAGACGCCGTCGGCTTTTTTGTAGAAATCCAGCCTTCGATCCAATATGACAACCGGCGCGTCAAGTCTATCCAGCAATGAGGAAATTTGCCTTTGCTGCGCATCTCCCTGATAATCAATTGCAGGCGTATAGACCAACCCATTGACGCGGTAGTTTCGCATCGTGGCAAGCGCTTTGACGTCTTCCTCCGGATCATTGTTTGAGTTAAAACAAATAATAGAGAGGCCGTTTTCTTCTGTCTTCTGTGATATAACCTTTAAAATCTCTCCAAAAAAGGGATTTTCAATCTCCGGAATCACAATACCTATAATATCCGATTTACCCTTTGAGAGATTGCGCGCCATATTTGACGGAATATAGCCGTATTTTTGAATGACCTCGCGCACTTTTAATTTTGTTTTGTAGTTGACATATCCCGATTCATTGATGACACGCGAAACGGTCGTTCGTGAAACGCCAGCTTCCTTTGCAATGGTATTAATATTGACATTTTTCATAATATCCTCTTTTATGGAACCGATTCCTTGTTTGCGTTTTCATTGTAGTCAACTAATGAGCCTTTGTCAACCTTCTTTGGGGGATTTCGTGAATTAGAATAGGAAACAACTCATGTTTATCGGCTAAATTGCTGTATTATTTTTCAAAGGTTGATTGTAAAATCAAGTTGGACAGATAAAAGAAATCCATAGTGATTTGCCCGGTGGTAGAATGGAGTTGAAAAGACAACATTCACCAAAGGAGAGCAATCACTATGGACTGCCCTAAGTATAGCACAGAAATGGCGGAACGCAAGAAGGGACAGCACTTGCGAATGGAAGAGCGCGGAGCCATCAAAGCGCTGGAAAAGCAGGGGCTGGGAGTACGAGCCATCGCAAGAGCGATAGGATGTGCCCCGACCACCGTGACGAACGAACTGCGGCGAGGCACGCCCGCCCGAAAGAGTACACGAGGGCGGACCCCAAGCGATTCGCCCAGGCAGGGGGAAGCAGTTTATGCAGCGAACCGAGCGAACTGTCACAGGCCGACCCAAACAGAGAAATGCAGCAACTTTATCGAATGGGTGGGCACATGTTTGCGGTATTTTAAAATTAGGTCACGCGGCCAATTGAAAATTAGGTCACTCCTGAGATAGATTGTGCTATCCTTTCAGCAAGACACTGGAAGGAGGCCAGAAGGAGTTGATCGATTTGAACCGCAAGCAGCAGATCATCCTGGACCATTTGGACGGGATGGCCAATCGGCAGATTGCAGCCAAAATGCACATGAGTAAAGACACCGTCAATAAGTACGTGAAAGAGTACGACGAGAAAAAAGCTGCATTGCTGGCCAGTGATCCTGATGCAGATCAGAAAGAAATCATCCAAGCATTCGTAGAGGAGCCAACATATGACGCCGCAGGACGTGGGCCGAGAAAGGTTACTCCTGAACTTGAGGCCGAGGTCGAGAAGTGCCTGCAATCCAATGCCCAGAAACGGGCATCCGGAATGAAAAAGCAAGAGATGCGCAAGATCGACATTTACGAGTATCTCAAGAAAAGCGGTTTCGATGTCAGCTACTCCACCGTAAAAAACCTGACCAGGCAGATTGAGACCCGTCATGCTGAGGCGTTTATCCGCCAAGAGTACGATTTCGGTGATGTCTGTGAATTTGACTGGGGTACCGTCAAGCTCGCCATTGGCGACAGTGGATACCGGAATTACCAAATGGCTGTGTTTACGCCGGCAAAGAGCAACTACCGGTATGCTATGCTCTTTCAGGCTCAGGATACAGCGGCTTTTCAAGAAGCCCATGCCTGCTTCTTCCAGTATAGCCGTGGCGTGTTCCACACGATGATTTATGACAATATGCGTGTGGCTGTACGCAAGTTTGTGGGGCCGAGTGAAAAGGAGCCGACCGTGACTTTGACGGAGCTTTCTCTCTACTATGGGTTCCGATTTCGGTTCTGCAATGTCTGCCGTGGCAACGAAAAGGGCCATGTAGAGCGTAGCGTTGACTATGTCCGCCACAAGGTATTTAGCGCTCCGGGTTGTGACCGATTTGACACGCAGGAGGAAGCCAACCTGTTCCTCCTGCGGGAATGCGCAAAGCTGAATATGCGGGAAATCTCGAACGGAATGATTCCGACCGAACTTTTTGAAATGGAGAAGATGCGTCTTCTCCCCGCCATGCCCAAGTTTGAAAGCTGCATTAAGAGTGAAAACCGCGTGGACAAGTATTCCACGGTGACCGTTGCAGGAAACCACTACTCTGTTCCAGATACCTTGGTGGGCAAGCGCGTAAACGTACGACTTTATTCCAGCCAGCTTGTGATCTACTACAAGAACAACATTGTGGCTACTCATGCCAGAAGTTTTTCGGCCCGTGACTGGAAAATTGATATCTACCATTATCTGCGTACACTGAAGAGAAAGCCTGGAGCCTTATCCAAGAGTACAGCACTCCTGCAATCTGACACTATGGTGAAGCAGATTTATGAAACCTATTATGCGAACGATGCTCGCTCCTTCCTTGAAGTGCTGGAGATCATCTACGAAAAGGGTGCGCCTGCTGTCCTGTCTGCACTGAAGCGTTTGGAAATTATTTCCCCGATGGATATGAACGCCTTGAAGGTGCGCGTGATTTGCGAAAATACAGGAGAGACTATGGCCCGCAAACCGGGCACCGACCGCATCAGTGCCAAATCTGTGCCCTTCCCGGTTTCGTGGACAGTAAAAATGAAGAAAAAACAGAAAGAAACGCAGGATATCTTGTCGTATCACACTCAGGCGGCGGGATGCTCAGACAAGGTACGCGCAAAGGCATCCGG
>Ga0129308_1002778_pt1 | contig 13928 bp, 16 predicted proteins | sample L827metagenome_FD_94440 | JGI IMG/M metagenome (GOLD analysis project Ga0129308, IMG submission 94440) | Ring-tailed lemur group fecal microbial communities from Wisconsin, USA - L827 metagenome | ecosystem: Host-associated > Mammals > Digestive system > Large intestine > Fecal | place: USA...
CAAACAGCTAATGAGTATGCAGCTAACTTCCGGCTCAGGGGAACGGACTTCGTAAGAAGCAGCCTTTCGGCTCAACTGGAGGAATGAGAACTCGACCCTGCTGTCCTACAGCTATTGTATCACGGGTATGTCAAAGCCTGCTGATACCTGATTTATTATCTTTGAAACTTATTATACGAGGAGGAATGCACATGAAACATCCCTTTGTTGTCTGCCATATGCTCGCCTCTCTGGACGGAAAGATCGACGGAGAATTTTTCAGAGCGCCGGAAGCGGCCTCCGCCCTGACGGCCTACGGCGAGCTGAGAGGTTTTTATGCGTGTCAGGCGACGCTTTACGGAACCACCACTATGCTGGGCGGGTATGCGGACGGAAAAGTTTCCGCGCTGGAGCCATCGGCGGAACAGCCGGCGCAGGAGGACTGGGTGAACCAGGCGGGAAAGGCCATGGGGAATTTTATCATCTCCGCCGATCCCAGAGGAGAGCTGGCCTTTTCCTCCCACAGCGTTGCAAAAAAGGGCCGTCCCGCCGCCCATGTGATTGAAGCGCTGACGGTGCAGGCAAAGCCCGAATATCTGGCCTATCTGCAAAAACAGGGCGTCTCCTATCTATTTGCGGGAGAAACGGCGCTGGACTGTTCTTTGCTGCTCAGCAAGCTGTATTCTCTGTTTGGGATTGGCCGGCTGATGGTGGCCGGCGGCGGCACGATGAACTGGTCGCTTTTGGCCGCGGGGCTGATCGACGAGCTGAGCCTTGTGATAGCCCCGGTGGCCGACGGCGGGACCACAGCCGTCTCCATTTTCGAGCAGGCTCCCTTTGTGCCGTCCCACGGCCCGGTTCCCTTCTCTCTGAAATCTGCGAAGCCCCTGGACGGGAATGCGCTTTGGCTGCGCTATACCACCGGGACAGAACCGGTATAATTCTCCAGAGAAACGGCCTCCAACCGGAACCCGGTTGGGGGCCGTCAGTGTGTCAAAAAAGACGGCTATGCGCCGCTTGCCTCTCCTGAAAGGAGAGGTGGCAAAAATCGGAGATTTTTGACGGAGAGGTTATACAGCAAAAGAATACGAATTCGCCGTAGTTTCCATCAAAAGCGAAACAATTTTATGCATGACCCTCTCAGTCACGCTGCCCGCGTGACAGCTCCCCCATGGGGAGCCAAGGGCACTGCCGCGCCGGAGGGTTCCTTGACAGTCTGACGGCTCCGGATTGTAAACAGCCCGCTCACTGTGCGCTGCCGGCGTTTTGTTTCCCTCTTTGCGAGGCCTTCTGTCCAAACCAGCCGTAGAAACCGATGGCCGCCCGCAGCGCCGCGTAGGCTGCGGGGCGCAGCACCATGTCCCGCTCGTCCATAAATTCCACCAGCTCTCCACCGAAGCCAACCTTGAAGCGGTAGAGCCCGGGAATCGGCGCATTCTCCTGATAGGCGCCCGAGACGCCGCGAAAGTCATAGAGGCGGCAGTTTCCCGCCTTGGCCCAGCGGATCATCTCCCACTGGAGGAGATAGTTCGGCATCTTGTCCCGGAACTGTCCCGAGGACGCGCCATAGAGATACCAGGTCTTGTCCCCATACTGCACGGCAATGGCCCCGGCGATGGGCGTCTCCTCCCAGTAGGCCATGTAGAGGCGGGCATGCCCGCCCAGATTCTCCAGCAGAGCGGTGAAATAGGCCGCCGGCCGCGTGGCAAAGCCGTCCCGTTTCCCCGTCTCCTCCATCAGCGCCGCAAACTCCGGCACCGTCTCCGGTCCGCAGATTCGGACCTCCACGCCCTTTCTGCGGGCCAGGCGGATGTTGTAGCGCGTCTTCTGGTGGAAACCCGCCAACAGCTCCTCCTCGCTCTTTCCCTCCAGGTTCAACCGGAACACGTACTTTGGCTGAATCTGGTCCTGAACCGTCCCCCGCTTTTCCCGGAAGCCCAGGCTCTTCAGCGACGCCGCAAATGCGGTGTCACTTGACGGGATATCAGGATCCATCCGCAGGGCGACAGCCCTGCGGGACCTGGCTAGGGCCCTAGCCGCGACGCACAGCTCCCTGAGCGTCTTTTGATCTCCGGGGTCACAGACCGGACCGCGGCAGCAGTAGGCGAATGTCCCCGGAAACAGGGGCAGCTTTCGGAACAGGATCGCCAGGCTGCCCTTGATGTTTCCCGCCTCGTCCCGGGAAACGATTGCTTCCCAGTCCCACTTTGTCTTCTGCTTTGCCCAGAAGGTGCTCTGCGCAAAGTGTCCCTTCGGGTGGCTCTGGACAAACGCCTCGTACTCCGCATAGTCTGTGATCAATTCCGTCATGATTTATTCACGCTCTCTTTCGTTGTCTTGCGGGAACGATTGTAACGGGAAAATCAATCCGCTTTGTTCCAAAACTGCCTCAAAACGGCATCACGCAAAAAATCTCCGGCTCCTGCTCCTGCCCGGTCCGGGGCCTTGGGCCGCATACCATAGGAGCCAGCATCCGCCGAAAAGAGGTTGTTTTCCGGTGGATATTGTTTTATAATGGATTGGTAAACATCTGCCGGGAGCGTGAGTATATGGTAAACAAAACAGTAAAAGCGACCCTGTTCGCTTTATTGGCCGCATCGTTTTACGCCTTAAATATACCATTTTCAAAGCAATTATTGCAGGAAGTTCCCTCCACGCTCATGGCTTCATTTCTGTATTTTGGAGCAGGCGCCGGTGTGGGGCTTATGTATTTGTTCCACTGGAGAAAGGAAAAGAAAGAAGATCGTCTTGCGAGAGAAGATTTACCATATTCGATAGGAATGGTGGTACTGGATATCCTGGCGCCAATTTTTCTGATGCTTGGTATCCGCATAGGTTCATCGGCAAATGCGTCCCTGCTTGGCAATTTTGAAATTGTGGCGACTGCATTGATCGCTTTGCTCATATTCAAAGAAAAAATATCCGGCAAATTGTGGACAGCAATCATATTGATTACCATTTCCAGCGCCATTTTGTCCTTTGAGGGCAGCGGAAGTTTTCAGTTTTCTTCTGGTTCCGTCTTTATTTTGCTTGCTGCCGTATGCTGGGGGTTGGAGAACAACTGTACCAGGAAAATTTCCGAAAAAAGCACCTATCAGATTGTCACCATCAAGGGATTGTGCTGCGGCATGGGTTCCCTGGTGATCGCAAAGCTCGTTGGCGAACCATTCCCGAAAGCAGAGTATGTGCTATTGGCGATGGCGCTTGGCTTTGTAGCGTACGGCCTCAGTATTTTTATGTATATCAGAGCGCAGCGTGACCTGGGTGCGGCAAAGACGAGCGCGTATTATTCCGTCGCGCCATTTATCGGGGCATTTCTGGCATTCATCGTGAACGGGGAGCAGCTTACAATTGTTTACCTCTTTGGTCTGCTTTTCATGATCGCGGGTACTGTATTTGTTGTTGCGGACACGCTGATTTATAACCACAAACACGTCCATACGCACCTTATTACGCATGCGCACGATGGAACGACACATACGCATACAGTAACGCACGCGCACAGCCACAACCATCTTGGTCAGACACAAGGACACAACCATCACCACAGCAGGGAACTTCTTCTTCAGGAAATTCATTCCGTACACACTGCGCAGTAAGCAGTTTCCAGTCCATGGCTCCGGACACATTTCTCAAAGTTGTCATCGCTGGCCACACCGCATAAAAGGGCAAGGCAAACCGCAACGGTTTGCCTTGCCCTTCAGTTTTTATGACTTCCTTACGAATTCTGTGTCTCGGGGCGGAGCAGCAGTTGTGCCAGCGCGGCCTGCTTGCCGTCGGGGCGACGGACCGCGAACAGCCAGCCGTCCTCCTGCTGTTTTTTGCAGATCGTCAGACGGTCGCCGCCATAGCAGGGAGAGCGGAAGCAGATTTCCAGCTCCGCCGGCCGCATGGTCTTCAGCTCCGGCACCGTGAAGGTGTCCAGCACCGCCCGCACATAGGCGGTGTTGTTCATATGCTGGCCCATGTCCACGTCCGACGCCAGGACCGTGTGCTCCATGGCCTCGTCCGCCTCCGTGAACGCCGTGTTGAACCGGGAGAAGGGCCTCTCACACACGATATCCTCCAGGATTTCGACATCCGGAATGCCGACCTCCCGCATGCGCACAACCGTCTGGTCCGCCACCCGTAGCACGGCCCACTCCGTCCGTCCCTCGGCCACCAGACGGTCGCCGCAGGTAATCCGGTAGTAGCGGTCGGTCCGCAGGTCCCGCTCCGTAAACTTCCCGAGCCAGGTTTTGACCTTCACCTGCTGCATCATCCAGGGCCGCGAATAGACCTGGATTCTCGTGCGGACCGTCAGCCAGAACAGCCCCTTGGCGGCCATGGCCGCGCCGCCGATCCCCAGCAGCTCCGCATGCTCCGAGGCGATATCCTGGCACAGCACAAACATCGCGTGCAGGCTCAGCTTCGACGTGGCGTCGCAGTGGCTCGGCGCGATGACAATATTCTTCTCATAAAAGCCTTCCATTGTGAATCAGTTCTCCAATTCCGCGCAGTTCATCGGTTCTCCCCGCAGCATGGTCAGCCCATGCTCCAGAGCGGGCAGAACCGCCTCCAAATTTTCCCTGGCCGCCTTGGGGCTGCCCGGCAGATTGACAATCAGCGTCCGCTCCCGGATCCCGGCGACGCCCCGGGAGAGCATCCCCCGCGGAGTGATCCGCATGGACGCATAGCGCATGGCCTCCGGGATGCCGGGCGTCATCCGTTCGCAGACGGCCTCCGTCGCCTCCGGCGTCACGTCCCGGGGCGCGAAGCCGGTGCCGCCGGTCGTGACCACCAGGGCCACATCCTCATAGGCCGCCTTCTGCAACGCCGCCCGAATCTGCTCCTTCTCGTCCGGCACGATGGCGATCTCCAGCACCTCATACCCGGCCTGCTCCAGCAGCTTCTTCACCAGCGGTCCGCCCTCATCGGGCCGCTCGCCGCGATAGCTGCGGTCGCTGACCGTAATGACCTTTGCCGTAAACATGCTTTTGCCTCACTTTCCAAAGGGACAGAGCGGATAATGGCACGGCTTACAGCCAAGGCACAGGCCGCCCTCCCCCATCACAACAAAATCCTTCTTTTCCAGCGGCACACCGGCGGCAACGCGCGGCAGCACCAGATCAAACACCGTGGCCCCGGCGAACATCACGCAGCCCGGCAGGCCCATGACCGGCGTGCCGTCCTCATAATAGCCCAGCAGGAACATGGCCCCCGGCAGCACCGGCGCGCCATAGGTCACAATCCGCGCGCCGCTGGCCTTAATCGCGCCGGGCGTATTGTCGTCCGGGTCCACGCTCATGCCGCCGGTACACAGAATCATGTCCACGCCCTTGCTCCGCATCTCCGCGATGGCGGCACTGATATGCTCCATGCCGTCGTCCACCGTCACATGCTCCGTCATTTCAATGCCGTAGGCCGCCAGCTTCTTGACCAGCACCGGGGTAAATTTGTCCTCGATGCGGCCGGTGAACACCTCGCTGCCCGTGGTGATGACCGCCGCCGTCTTGAGCCGGTAGGGCAGTAGCTCCAGAATCGGCTCCCCGCCGGCGGCCGCCTCCGCCTCCCGCAGCTTCTCCTCCGCAATGACCAGCGGGATCACCCGCGTTCCGCAGAGCTTGTCGCCGGGATGGACCGGCGTATCGCCGCGCCTGGTGGCAATCATGATCTCATCGATGGCGTTGATGGCCTGCAGCCGCGCAGAACGCACCCGGAACAGGCCTTCCCGCTCGGCGGTCAGCTCGATTTTGCCCTCCCGGACCTCGCTGCGGGCCATGCCGTCGTTTTTACAGATCGCGCAGAGCCGCTCCGCCGCCTCATTCTCATGGAGAATGCCCGGCTTCATCTCCCAGACATAGAGGTTTTCCTTGCCCATGGAGAGCAGCACCGGAATGTCCTCCTCCGTGACAATATGGCCCTTGCGGAACCGCGCGCCCTTGAACTCGCCAGGGATAATCTGCGTCATATCATGGCAGAGCACCTGCCCCACCGCGTCTTCCACCCGAATCAGCTTCATACCGGAACCTCCTCCACTGAAATTGTATCCCCGGCCTGAATGCGTCCTTCCTCCACCACGATGGCAAAAATGCCCTCCGTGGGCATGACGCAGGTGCCGGTTGTTTTTTTGATTGCACAGTCGTTGTGGCATTCCTTGCCGATCTGCGTGACCTGAAGTAATGTCTCGCCCACCCGCAGCAGCGTGCCGACCGGCAGGTTCTTCAAATCGATGCCCGCCGTCACGATGTTCTCCGCGAAGGCCCCGGCGGTCAGCGTCAGGCCCATGGCCCGCATCCGGTCCGCGCTCTCCTGCGCCAGCAGGCTGATCTGCCGGTGCCAGTTGCCCGCGTGGGCGTCGCCCACGATGCCGTGCTCCCGACGAACCTCGATCCAGGGCACCGCATGCTTCCGGATGCCCTTCCTTTCACTGATGCAGACCGCAACCACATTAGCCATTCTGCTCCTCCCGGCGAAACACGCCGCTCTTGCCGCCGGTCTTTTCCAGCAGCCGGATCTCTGTCAGCTCCATATCCCTTTGCAGCGCCTTGCACATGTCATAAATCGTCAGCGCTGCCGCGGAAACCGCCGTCAGCGCCTCCATCTCCACGCCGGTCTCGCCCTTGCAGCGGACTGACGCCTGAATTTTGACGGCCGTCTCCTCCAGCTCAAACCGAATATCCACGCCGGTCAGCGAAATGGGATGGCACATGGGGATCAGCTCCGCCGTGCGCTTGGCCGCCATGATCCCGGCCACCTGGGCCACGGCGAGGACGTCGCCCTTGGCCACGCCGCCGCTTCGGATCATCTCCACGGTCTCCCGCTTCATCCGCACCGTGCCCGCGGCCATGGCCATCCGGCAGGTCTGTGGTTTTTCCGTGACGTCCACCATTCTGGCCCGCCCCTGCGCATTGATATGGGAAAACTCCATACTATCCCCCGATTTCATTCATACTCCGCACGGCGCTGCTGCAATGCAGCTCCGTCAAACGGTGCCGCTCCGGCTTTCCCGCGGCTGCCGCCCGGATCGCCGCCTCCAGCGCCTCGCCGTGCAGTCCCCGCAGGGGAATCTCCTCCGGCGAATGGAGGCACGGCTTCAGCTTTCCGTCCGCCGTCACCCGGATGCGGTTGCAGTCGCCGCAGAACCGGTGGCTCATCGGCCGGATCAGACCCACCGTGCCGCGGTACCCCGGCACGCGGTACAGCTCCGCCACGCCGCTCTTCCCCACCGGCTCCAGCTCCGGGACCGCCCGGAGCACCAGATCGGCAGCGACAAAGCGCTCATCCGGCCACCCGGCGCAGACGCCCATGGGCATCAGCTCAATAAACCGCACACAGCAGGGCCTGTCTCTGGTCAGCGCCACCAGCGCCGGAATCTCGTCGGTATTCCAGCCGCCCAGCAGGACGGTATTGAGCTTGACGGCCGGAAATCCCGCCGCCTCCGCCGCGGCCAGCCCCTCCAACACCTGCGGCAGGCTGCCCCGCCGGGTGATCTCCGCGAAGCGATCTGCCCGCAGCGTGTCCAGGCTGATGTTCAGCCGGTCCACGCCGGCCCGGCGCAGCGGCCCGGCCAGTTCCGGCAAGAGGCTGCCATTTGTCGTGATATCCAGCTCCCGCAGCCGCGGCTCCTGCCGAAGCTGCCGGCACAGCTCCACAATTCCCCGGCGCACCAGCGGCTCGCCGCCTGTCAGCCGAATCTTCGTGACGCCGCAGCGCACAGCAGCCCTGCCGATCTCCGCAAGCTCCTCGATGGAGAGAATGTCGCTGTGGGCCAGCTTGGGTACGCCGGCCTCCTCCATGCAATACCGGCAGCGGTAGTTGCAGAGGTCCGTCACCGAGAGGCGCAGATAGTCGATGGTTCTGCCGGTCCAATCCTGCATCGCACTGCGCCTCCCTTCCTGTTGTTATTTTAATTCAATCTGCCTCGCCCGTCAATACCATGACGTGCTCCGGCGCAATTGTGACGTTGAGAGACGACGGGCTTCCCAAGGCCGCCCAGGCCCCCTTGGGCAGCTCCATCCGCAGCAGGCTGCGCCCCTGGACGCCTCCCGGCGTTTCCAGCATAATAATTGTGGAAAAAACATCCTCCACGACCCGGCTGACCCGGCAGGCAACGCTGTTTTTGTCCTCGCCGGACGGCCTAAGATAGTGGGCCCTGGCGCCAACAAAGGTCGCCTGCTCCGGCACCTCCGACGCCGTCTCCAGCGTGACGCCCCAATCCAGACATTCCACCAGATGATGGTCGAGCCTCCGGATCCGCGTATAGTTCTTGCAACCGGACAGCAGCGCGCTGCTGACGGTTCCCGGGGCTTCAAACAGGCTCTGAACCGGTTCCTTCGCATCGGAGCGGCCCGCAGTCAGGACGCAGACTGTCTGGCACAGGCGATAGACCTCGTCCCGCTGATGGGAGACAAAGACCACATCGCCCGGAAATTCCTTCAGGAGGTCCATCAGCTCCAGCTCAAGCTGCCATTTGAGATAGCTGTCCAGCGCCGCAAACGGCTCGTCCAGCAGCAGCACCTCCGGCTCGCTGGCCAAAATGCGCGCCAGCGCCACCCGCTGCTGCTGACCGCCGGACAACTGATGGGGCCGGAGCTTTTCCGTGCCCTCCAGCCGGAACGTTCGGAGCTTCTCCGCGACGATCCTGTGGCGTTCCTCTTTGCTGAGGCTGTGGAGCCCCGCCGCGACATTCTGCTCCACGGTCATATTGGGAAACAGCGCATACTGCTGGAACAGATAGCCCACGCGCCGCTTTTGGGGCGACAGGTTGATATGCCGTTCGCTGTCGAACAGCGTCCGGCCGCCCAGCACGATGCGTCCGCTATCCGGCGTCTCGATTCCGGCGATGCATTTGAGCGTCATGCTCTTTCCGCAGCCGGAAGCGCCCAGCAGCGCGAGGACCTCTCCCTCCGTCTCAAAGCTGACGTCCAGGAGGAAGCTGCCCAGCCGCTTTTGAATTTGTACCGAAAGCGCCATTTCCTCACCTCCCCGCGGCCCGGCGGCCGCCGCGCCGCTCCAGCAGGTTGACCGTAAGCAACACCACGGCGGAGATGGCAATGTTGACCATCACCCATTTCATGGCCAGTCCGTCGTCGTTGGTCCGCCAGAGCTGATAGACCGTCGTCGAGATGGTCGCCGTGCGGCCCGGCGTATAGCCGGCGATCATGCTGGTCGCGCCGTACTCGCCCAGGGCGCGGGCAAACGCCAGAACGACGCCCGCAAGAATTCCCTGCCGGCAATAGGGCATCCGGATGCGCCAAAAAATGTAGGTGTTGGACAGCCCCAGCGTCCGTCCGGCGTCCGCCAGCGTCTCGTCGAAGGATTCAAAGGCCCCGCGCGCCGTGCGGTACATCAGCGGGAAAATGACCACCGTTGTAGCAAAAATAGCCGACCACCAAGTCATGGTCAGCTTGACTCCAAAGGTTGCGAGCACCCAGCTTCCAACGATGCGCTTTGGCCCCAGGAGGCAGAGGAGCAGATAGCCCACCACCGTCGGCGGCAGCACCAGGGGCAGCGTCAGAATCACATCCAGAATGCCCTTGACCACCCTCGGAACCCTGGCAATATAGTAGGCTGCAAAAATCCCCGCAAAAAAAACAAGGACCGCCGAAATGGCGCCAATCCGCAGCGAGTTATAGAGCGGATACCAATCCATACGATATCTCCTTGGTCTGATACCAGAATTGGGCAAAGCGGCACGAGGCCGCTTTGCCCGATTTCCGTCAGTTCATTGCAGTGAAGCCAACCGCCTCAAACACAGCGGAGGCCTCATCCGTCGTCAGATAATCCAGGAACGCCTGCGCTTCCTCCGAATGCTGCGAGACATTCAATACGGCCGCCGGATAGATGACCTGGCCGCACATCTCCGCCGTCGCCGTGTCAACGATCGTCAGCCCCGCCGAGTAGGCGTCGGTCTGGTAGATAATGCCGCAGTCCACGGAGAGCTCGGAGACCTGCGTCGTGACCTCCTTGACGTTGGTACCGTAGGTCAGGCAGCCAGCGCTTGCCAGCGCTTCCTCCTCCAGCTCAAAATAGGCGAGAATCTTCTGGGTGTACTGTCCAACCGGCACGTCGCCGTTGCCCATCGCCATCAGGACATCGCCGCTCTGCAGCGCCGCAACCAGATCGTCATAGGATTGGATGTTCTTCGGGTTGCCCTCCGGCACGCAGAGGGCTACTTTATTTTCCAGCAGGTCCAGACGGCTGCTCTCCACCACGAAATCCAAGCCTTCGGTGTTGACCTCGGGATCCGCCTTGATGTCCAGTTGATCCATCTGCTTCTGGCCGGCGGAGATAAAGATGTCACAGTCCGCGCCCTCCTGAATCTGCGTCTTCAGCGTGCCGGACGAATCGAAGTTGAAGACCAGGGTCACATTCGGCGCAACCGCTTGATAGAGCTCCGCGATTTCGGTCAGCGTCTCCGTCATGGAAGCCGCCGCGAAGACAACCAGCTCGACTTCCGGCGCTTCCTCCGGCTGTTCTTCCGGCTCTTCTTTCGGTTCCTCCTCCGGCTCTTCTTCCGGCTCCTCTTTCGGTTCTTCCTCCTGCGGCTTCGGTTCTGTGGCTTCGGTCGCCTCCGGCTCTGCCGGCGTCTCCTCCTGCTTTGCGGCGCAGGCCGTCAGCAGGCCGAGCAGCATACAGACCGCCAGCAGCATCGCAATCCACTTTTTCATAGTACCTCTCCTTTCATTGTTCATGCGTGGTCGTTTTTCCAAGATCTTATTTTTATTTTACCTGGAATTTGGGAATTCAGCAAGCCACATGATTCTGTAATACAGAATTCTTGTCCTGAAATACAGAATTTTTATTGTGCAAAAAAAATTTTTGTGGTATGCTGTGGAAAAAGGAGGAATTCTATGGAACACGACCACGGCGGGACCGTCCGGTCCGTCAGCAAAGCCATGGAGCTGCTGGAGCTGCTCCTGGCCCGCCGGACGCCGCTCTCTCTGCAGGAAATTGCATCTTCCGTGGGCTATCCCAAAAGCACGGTTCACGCGCTGCTCTCTACGCTGCGGGAGCATGCCATGGTGGAACAGCGGGCCGACGGCAAATACGCGCTTGGCATCCGGCTCTTTGAGTACGGCTGCGCTGTCTCCTCGGCCTGGGATGTGACGCTCTATGCCCGCCCTCATCTGGAGCAGCTCGCGGCCAGGACCGGCGCCAGCGCCTTCATCTCTCTGCTGTCCGGCAACTGCGTCATCTCCTTCGACCAGTGCACCGGCAGCGCCGGCATGCTGGTGGTTCCGGAGGTGGGCTACCGGCTTCCGCTCCACGCCACCTCTCAGGGGAAGCTGCTCCTGTCGCAGTTCTCTGACCAGGATGTCCTGAAACGGCTGCGCGCCGAAGACCTGCAAACCTTTACCCCACACACCGTCACGGAGCCGCAGCAGTTGTTTGCCGCTCTGGCCGAGATTCGCCGGAACGGCTATGCCATAGAGGACGGCGAATACAAGATCGGGCTTCGCTCTGTCTCTGCCCCGGTCTATGACCGCAGCGGGGCCATGCGCTATGCGCTGGGCGTTGTGGGGCTGTTTCGGCGCGTGCGGTCCGTCGAGTTCGAAGCCGCCGTCGAGAGCGTGGTCCGCCACGCCGCCCAGCTCTCCGCCTCGATCGGCTTTCGCGCCGGCCCCTGAACGCGGTCCCCATTTTTTCGCAGCATCGGGCCAATCGCGGCCAGCAGCTCCGGCCCATCGTTGAATTTATATTTTCTCTATGCTATACTGATCTTATATTCTACTTACCGGGAGTTTTTCTTATGGCAACGACGATCTATCTGATTCGGCACGGGCAAAGCCTTGGCAACATCCAGCAGCGCTTTCTCGGCCATACGGACTGGGACTTGACGGAGCTGGGACACCGCCAGGCCGCCTGCACGGCTGCCGTCTTCGCGGATATTCCGGTGGACGCCGTCGTGTCCAGCGATCTGCTGCGCGCCTGGCACACCGCTCTGCCCATTGCGGCGGAAAAGGGACTGGAAATTCAGCCGGACCCAGGGTTCCGGGAAATCCTCGCCGGGGACTGGGAGGGCAGGAAATTTGAGGAAATTGAGGCCCTGTATCCGGATTCCTACGCCTGCTGGCGAAACGACCTTGGCCATGCCGCAGCACCCGGCGGCGAGACCGTCGTCCAGCTATATGACCGCGTCTATGCCGCGCTCCGGCGCGTCACGGAGGCCAACGCCAGCCGGACCGTCGTCATTGCGACGCACGCCACGCCCATCCGGGTACTGATGACCGGCCTCTCCGGCCTGCCTATCGAGGCAGCGGCACAGATTCCCTGGGTTTCCAACGCCTCCATCACCAGGCTCACCTGGGAGCATGGGCAATACCGGATCGATTACGCAGACCGGCACGATCATCTGGGCGCACTGACCACCACGCTGCCGGTCAACGTCTGACACATCATTGGGAGGGAACAACAGCATGACCATTGGTTTCATCGGAACCGGAAACATGGGCGGCGCACTGATGGCCGCCATGGGAAAACAGTACCGCCTCTGCGCCTACAACCGCGGGAGAGAAAAGCTGCTCCGCGTCTGCCGGGAGACCGGCGCGGAGCCCATGGACAGCGCCGAAGCTGTGGCTGCTGCGGCCGATCTTCTGATTCTCGCCGTCAAGCCGGGCGGCGTCTCCGCGCTGCTGGCGCAGATTTCGCCTGTCCTGCGCGCAGAGACCATCGTGGTCTCGGTGGCCGTGGGTCTGCCGCTCTCGCTTTACGAGGCAGCCCTTGGAAGCACGCAAAAAATTGTGCGGGCCATGCCCAATACGCCTGCCGCCGTCGGCGCCGGCGTGACGGCGCTCTGCTTCAACGCCGCCTGCACGGAGGTGGACCGGGCGCTGGTCACCGCAGCCTTCTCCACCGCCGGTCTGGCCGAAATCATGCCGGAGTCCCTGATGGGCGGCGTCTCCGCCCTGACGGGCTGCAGCCCCGCCTATATCTGCATGCTGATCGAGGCGATGGCCGACGCCGGTGTCTATCAGGGCATCCCCCGCGCCCAGGCCTGCCGGATGGCGGCGCAGGCCGTCCTCGGCACCGCCAAGCTGGTGCTCGAGAGCGGAAAGCATCCGGAGCAATTGAAGGACGAGGTCTGCTCCCCCGGCGGCACCACCATCCGCGGCGTCGCCTCTCTGGAGCAGGACGGCTTCCGCAGCGCCATTCTCCGCGCTCTGAACGTCAGCGCGGAGGCGTCTAAGGAGTGAGCCATGGAAAAACAAGCCCTGCTGTCCCTTCTGGAGGATTTCCCCGTCATCCCCGCGATTAAAAACGACGCCGGGCTGCGCCGGTGCGTCGAGAGCGAAAATCCGCTGGTTTTCGTGCTCCACACCACGCTCAGCACCGTCGGCTCCATCACGGAGTACCTGAAATCCCGGGGAAAATTCGTCTTCATTCACATGGATCTGATCGATGGTCTGGCCCAAAAGGAAATCGCTGTGGATTTTCTCTCCCAGACCACCAAGGCCGACGGCATCATCTCCACGCGGCCAAATCTTGTGCGCCACGCCTCTTCCCTCGGCCTGCTCACGGTGCAGCGCTTCTTTCTGCTGGACTCCATGTCGCTGCAAAATGTATTGAAGGCGGGCAACCAGGGCTGCGCCGATCTGATTGAGGTGCTGCCCGGCGTCATGCCCAAGGTGATCCGAACGCTCAGCAGTACCGTGCAGGTTCCACTGGTCGCAGGCGGGCTGATCTCCGACAAGGAGGACGCCATCAGCGCGCTCTCCGCCGGCGCCGCCGCCATCTCCACCACCAACGAGGATATCTGGTTTCTCTGAGAAGCCAGCAGAAAGGAGCACACCATGAAGTACGCAAGCCAGATCCCCCAGGAGAACATCGAGGCCCTGCGCACCCTGGCGCAGAAGGACCCGGAGTATTTCCGGCATCCGCATCCGGCCAAGGGGCGGTATCTCGTCCGTAGCGAACCGGAATTCTGGTGCTACAAGTGCTGGATCGAGGTGCTGGAGAAAGCAGAA
>Ga0129308_1002781_pt1 | contig 13910 bp, 11 predicted proteins | sample L827metagenome_FD_94440 | JGI IMG/M metagenome (GOLD analysis project Ga0129308, IMG submission 94440) | Ring-tailed lemur group fecal microbial communities from Wisconsin, USA - L827 metagenome | ecosystem: Host-associated > Mammals > Digestive system > Large intestine > Fecal | place: USA...
AAAAAAGGACAGCAGGGAGCGAAGCGAGTCGGAGGCGAAGCCGTTGCGTACAATATGAAGAGAGCCATCAATATGAAGGGGGTGCCGGCCCTTGTGAAGGCAATGAGGGGGATTTAACCCCTCGTTTTTTTGTTTTTTTGCCCATTTCCCTCGTTTCAACGTAAAAAACACTGTAAATCTCAGATTTACAGTGTTTTTTCCTGTCTTTTCGGACAGTCTGTGGTCGAGGTGACAGGATTCGAACCTGCGGCCTTTGCGTCCCGAACGCAACGCTCTACCAAGCTGAGCCACACCTCGCCGTTGGAATCAGACACATTTTCAATGCGAATCAATGGCACGTGTCAATTAATGATTATACACAAATCACTTCAAAAATACAAGTAATATTTCGATTTTATGTGGATTTTTTTCAGATGGAAGGAACGATCACCTGGTGACCGCTCCCGGTCATTTCTTTATTTCAAGCATTTTGATCTTGCTGAAAAGCTGGCGGGTGCTCAGCTGCAGGCGGCGGGAGGCCTCGGCCACGTTGCCCCCGGTCTGTTTGAGGACCCACTCAAGATACTCTTTCTCTGAGCGGTGCTTGAATTCCTGAAAGGGAATGATCTCGTCAAAGTCTGCGCTCCGCGGGCCGGCAGGCGCGTCCTCGGGAGCGTTCTTGCCGAAGGAGTACAGGACCGGAAGCCCGTCTCTGGTAATGACGCCGTTTTCGGACAGGACCACCATACGGTCGATAATATTTTTCAGTTCGCGGATGTTTCCGAAGTAATCGTAGTTCAGCAGAAATTCTTTTACGCTGGGTTCGATGGTGTGGATCTGAATGTGATTTTCCGCCTCGGATTTTCTCAGAAAGAAATCGGTCAGATCCTCCAGGTCCTCTTTGCGCTGGCGGAGCGAAGGCACCTGTATGACTACGGTGGATATGCGGTACAGGAAATCCTCGCGGAAAAGGCCGTGCTGGACCATGTCCTTCAGATCCTGATGGGTGGCGGAGATCAGGCGGAAGTCGATCTCGATGGGATCGTTGGAACCGATGCGCTCCATCGTCTTGGTCTCCAACACGCGGAGCAGTTTCAGCTGCGTGGTCTGGCTCATGTCGCCCACTTCATCCAGAAAAAACGTTCCTCCCTCTGAGTATTCAAACTTTCCTTTTTTTGTACCGGTGGCGCCGGTAAAAGCGCCCTGTTCGTGACCAAAAAGCTCCGATTCCAAAAGCGAATCGGAGAAGGCAGAGCAGTTGACGGCGATAAAGTTGCCCTCTCTGCGGCTGCTGCAGTTGTGGATATAGCGGGCCAGCACTTCCTTGCCTGTGCCTGATTCACCGGTGAGAAGGATGTTTACGTTGGAGGCCGCCGCTTTCTCACAGAAACGAAGTGTCCGCCGGAAGGACTCGTTTTTGGTTGAGAGAAAATAAGGGTTCTTTGCAGTACCCTTAAAAGAAGCTGTATTGTCTTCCGTGGGATGGCGCATTGCTGTAATCCTCCTGTCCGACCGCGGTCTGCTTGTGGTCCGCTTATCGGTCTGTCTGCAGTTCTTTTTAGGAAAGTGTATAACGGGGAATAGGTTCCGTCAAGTAAAATGAGTGATTTTTCACAAAAAAGCGTGAAGAAAACTGCTTGCATATGAAGTAAATGACATGGCGGATGTCGGAAATATCTGCAAATTTCACCCATGTGCGTCGGTGATCATGAAAAAAATCACTGTAATCAGAAAAAATACAAACTCTGAAAACGTTAAAGTTTAAACGATCTTTTCCGGCTAAAGAAAAAAACAGCTGAATTATGGATGAAAACGATAAGTGGTGGCATGGCGATTGCTTATATCTATGGACAGAAGGTGTTACACGGAGCAGACGACGGTGAAGCCGGCGTGGAAGGCCGAGCGTAACACGGGAGAGAGGAGGAGTGTGTGATGGCGCTGCTGATCACAAACAATGACAAAGCGAAAAAGTTTTGCATGGACTGCCGGAAAGAGGTTGAGGTCATTTATCTGGCGGATGGTACGTATCTGGATGTTTTGCTTCGGACCAGAGATTACGTCCACCGAGGATATCGGCTGCTGACCCACCCGCTGTGCGGCAGTGTGAAGCCGAATCAGACTCCTTACCGGTCGGTGCTTCTGGAGAAGCAAAGCGCTCGTGAAGAAAATTTCAGGAGTGTGGAGCTCATCGAAAACAGCATCGACGCTGCCAGAAAGTTTATGAGAAATCGCGGAACGCCTCGCTGGAACGAGAGGACCAGAGAGGATTTCAAGACGGTGGATCTTTCCTTTCTCACCGTGTACGAGCAGCGCAACTACGTGTAAGGCCGCAGCGCGGCGGACCCGGGACCGGGAAAGCGGCGGGCAGGTATGGTCACTCAGGGCAGATTGCAGGAGGTGTTACATTTGAAACTGGAGTTAGGCAGGATCAAAATCCACGATGTACAGTTCGGACCGGAGACAAAAGTCGAGAAAGGCGTGCTGTACGTAAATAAAGAAGAGATCGAAAAGCTGGTGCTTGAGGATGAGCGTCTGATCGGGGCGCAGGTAGAACTGGCCAGACCCGGCGAGTCGGTTCGGATCGCGCCGGTAAAGGATGTTCTGGAGCCCCGCGTCAAGGTTTCGGGAGGCGGAGGTATTTTCCCGGGCATGATCAACAAGGTAAAGGAAGTTGGGAGCGGCAGAACGCACGCGCTGGTAGGCGCGGCTGTTGTGACCTGCGGAAAGATCGTCGGTTTCCAGGAGGGAATTATCGACATGTCCGGTCCGGCTGCGGCGTACACGCCTTTTTCGGGAACGAACAACGTGTGCGTGGTCATCGAGCCCCAGGAAGGCCTGGAGACTCATGACTATGAGGCGGCGGGCAGAATGGCGGGGCTGAAGGTAGCGTCTTATGTGGGCGAAGCCGGCAGAAACGTTGAGCCAGACGAAGTAGTGGTTTACGAGACGAAGCCGCTGCAGGAGCAGATCGCTCAGTATCCCGACCTGCCGAAGGTAGGTTATATCCACATGCTGCAGTCCCAGGGCCTGCTGCACGATACGTATTATTACGGCGTAGACGCCAAGCAGTTCATACCGACCTTCATGTATCCCACGGAGATCATGGACGGCGCGATCATCAGCGGAAACTGCGTTGCGCCCTGCGATAAGGTGACGACTTTCCATCACCTGAACAATCCGGTGATCGAGGATCTCTACAAGCGCCACGGCAAGGACGTGAATTTCATCGGCGTCATCCTGACCAACGAGAATGTATTTCTCGCCGACAAAGAGCGTTCTTCCGATATGGTGGCCAAGCTGGCGGAGTTCATGGGACTGGACGGGGTGCTGATCACTGAAGAGGGATACGGCAATCCGGACACGGATCTGATGATGAATTGCAAAAAGGTGAGCCAGAAGGGTATCGACGTGGTGCTCATCACTGACGAGTTCCCGGGCAGAGACGGAAAATCCCAGTCCCTGGCGGACGCAGTCAACGAGGCGGACGCGCTGGTATCCTGCGGACAGGGAAATCTCATCATCGAATTCCCGCCCATGGAGAAGATCATTGGAACGCTGGACTACGTGGAGACCATGATCGGCGGATATGAGGGAAGCCTGCGGCCCGACGGCAGCATTGAGGCGGAGCTCCAGATCATCATCGCTTCCACCATCGCTAACGGATATAACAGGCTGGCGGCCAGAGGCTATTAACGATCAGGGATATGAACTGAATGAGATCAGCTGAAATAGATCGGACAGGAGGGTTCGGAATGGAAAAGAAAAGAATAGTACATTACATAAATAACTTCTTTGCGGGAATCGGCGGCGAGGAGAAAGCCGATATTCCACCCGAGGTGAGAGAGGGCGTCGTAGGGCCTGGACTGGCCCTGCAGACGGCTCTCGGAGACGAGTACGAAGTAGTGGCCACCGTGATCTGCGGCGACAGCTATTTTGGAGAGAACATGGATGAAGCGACGGAAACGCTGCTGGCCATGATCAAAGAATATGATCCGGCGGGCTTTGTGGCCGGACCTGCCTTCAACGCCGGCCGCTACGGAGTGGCCTGCGGCAGTATCGCGAAGGCAGTGGAGCAGGAGCTGGGGATTCCCGTGGTCACCGGCATGTTCACGGAAAACCCCGGCGCCGATATGTATAAGAAAGACGTGCATATTATTTTGACAAAGGATTCCGCGGCGGATATGAGAAAATCCATGCCGAAGATGGCGGCTCTGCTGAAGAAGATGATGAGCGGAGAGGAGATCCTGGGACCTGCGGAAGAAGGATACATCGAGAGAGGGATCCGGGTCAATTACTTCGCAGAGGAGAGAGGATCCGCCCGAGGCGTAGAGATGTTAGTGCGCAAGATGGCGAAAGAGCCTTTCGAGACCGAGTATCCCATGCCTGTCTTTGACAGGGTAGCGCCCAATCCGGCGGTAAAAGATATGAAGCACGCCAAGGTGGCGGTAGTCACCTCCGGCGGAATCGTTCCGGTGGGCAATCCGGACCGCATTGAGTCCTCCAGCGCCACGAAATACGGCGTGTACAGCATCGAGGGCAAGGCTACCATGAGTCCGGAGGAGTTCATGACGATCCACGGCGGATACGACCGGGCCTTTGTACTGAATAATCCCAATCTCGTCGTGCCGCTGGACGCGCTGCGCCAGCTGGAGAAAGAGGGCGAGATCGGCGAACTGAACAATTATTTCATCGCCACCACAGGAACGGGAACCTCGATCGGAAACGCGAAAGGATTCGGCGAGCAGTTCAGCAAGAAGCTGGTCGCAGACGGAGTGGATGCAGTCATCCTGACCTCCACCTGAGGAACCTGCACTCGTTGCGGTGCAACGATGGTAAAAGAAATTGAACGCGCGGGCATTCCGGTGGTCCACGTCTGTACGGTAGTGCCCATCTCCCTGACCATAGGCGCGAACAGGATCGTGCCGGCCGTAGGTATCCCCTATCCTTTGGGCGATCCCACGCTGGGTGACGAGGGAAGCTACAAGGTACGTATGAAGCTGGTGAAAAAAGCGCTGGACGCTCTGCAGACAGAAGTAGACGGCCAGACCGTATTTGAATAAAACACCGCCCAAGAGTACAAGTCCGTTGCTGTTCCATTGCAGATAGGAAAGGAAGAGGGGCCGGATCCCGGCCCCAGGTGTATGCATGGAAAAACAAGTTGTAAAATGGGGGAATGTGTTCAAGTTCGCCGGCGCTTTTATCGCCTTTCTCATCGGTTCCGGCTTCGCTACCGGCCAGGAGATCCTGCAGTATTTCGCATCTTACGGATACGAAGGTGTGCTGACGGCTGTGGTCATGCTGATTTTGTTTCTGTATGTGGGCGGAGATTTTATCGTTACAGGTTATCGGGAACAGTTTGAGAAGGGCAGCGACATTTTCGTCTATTACTGTGGAAAGTATATCGGTGCTTTCTATGATTATTTCACGATCGCCTTCGTTTTCATGTCCTATGTGGTCATGATCGGCGGGGCGGGGGCCACGCTGAATCAGCATTACGGTCTGCCCACAGCGGTAGGCGGGATCGCCATGATGTGTCTGGCGGGCTTTACTGTCACCATGGGTCTGGGCCGGATCGTGGATATTATCGGTAAGATCGGCCCGATCATCGTCCTGATCGCCGTGGGGCTGGGACTTTATTCCCTGATCTCCAATGCCGGCGCGATCCCGGACAACGTGGCCGCGCTGGAAGCCGGCCAGATCGATGTAATGCAGGCGGGGACCAATTGGTTCACATCCGCCAGCTCCTATGTGGGCTTCTGCATGTTGTGGCTGGCCGCATTTCTGGCCGCCATGGGAAAAGGCGCCAACAGCGCAAAAGAGGCGCTTTTGGGATCCAGCCTGGGCGCGGCGGGTTTTGCCGCCGGTTGTGTGACGCTGATGTTCGGGCTGCTGGCTTATCTGCCGGATGTGGCGGGGACGCAGATCCCGGCGCTGATCCTGGCTATCAAGATCCATCCGGGGATCGCCGCCATTTTTTCGATCATTATCATAGCCGGAATTTATACGACGGCGGTCCCTCTGCTGTGGCAGGCCGCCTCGCGGTTTACCCAGGAGGGAAGTCAGCGCTTCAAAGCGCTGACGCTGATCCTGGCGGCGGCAGGGTGCTTCGTCGGTCTGGCGCTGCCATTCAACCGTCTGGTCAATATTATCTATGTGATCAACGGCTATGTGGGAATTCTGCTGCTGCTGTTCATCATCGTCCGGATGGTGCGCAGACGGGCGGCCGCATAATTTACAGACAAACTCCTTATCTGAGTATCATGAAATCACGGAAAGATCCGCGGGGCAGTATGACCCGCGGATCTTTCTTTTTTGGCTGAGCCGGGGAGAGGGCCGTGTTCAGAAAAAAGCACAGAACGGGTCGGGTAAATAATTTTGTCGGCTGTAAAATAAAGTTGACATACGGGAGTCTGAGACAGAGTGCGTCAGAAGGCGGCATGGGGATCAGATCGTTGAAAATCCAGGCGTATATGCGGAAAAACAGGCTGGATCCGCACCTGGCACGGATATTGCTTATGTTATTGGTCAATGAACGCGGCGGAGATCCGGCAGGCTCGGAAGCGCCGGAAAACGGAAGCGGAAGGAAAAGGAGTAGTTGCATGAGCAAGCAGTATGACTGTATCTTTACAAATGGAAAAATCTTTACGTCAGACGAAAAACGGCCTTATGCGGACGCTATGGCGGTGAAAGACGGACGGATCGCGTGGATCGGGGAGGAAAAAGATCTTCCCGGTGAAGGGGCGAAGCGCGTGGATCTTGGCGCAAAGCGCGTCCTTCCCGGTATCGTGGATAATCACATGCACCCCTGCCACCTGGCCGGGACGATGGAGCAGATCGCCTGCCTGCCGCCCAATGTCTATTCGATCGCTGAAATTATGGAGCAGGTCCGTGAAAAGGCTGCAGCGGCCAAACCGGGAGAGTGGATCCTGGGCTGGGGCTACGATGAAGGGAAATACAGAGAAAAGAGAGCGCCGCTGAGATCTGAACTGGACAAAGCCGCCCCCAATAATCCGGTGGCGCTGGTCCGTACGTGCTTCCACATAGCATGCGTCAACAGCCGGGCGCTGGAATTGATGGGTATTACGAAGGATACGCCGGACCCTGTAGGCGGCCGGATCGATCACGATGAGAAGGGCGAGCTGACGGGGATCCTGCGCGAGAAAGCGCGCTTTATGCTGATGGATATCATCCCGAAGGATACGCCGGATGAAATGGCGGCCAAACTGGCGAAGCTCAGCGATCTGCTGCTGTCCCACGGGATCACGGCAGTATCGGAAGCCGGAGGCGATTCAAAGCCGGTAGACTGCTACGAGATCTATGCCAAGGCGGCGGAGATGGGAATGAAGCAGCGCGTAGCCATCTATTATTTCTGGGATCAGATGAAAGACGATCCCAAGCCCATCCCCCTGGAGCGCAGGGACAATACAAAGCAGATCTTTGTGGGCGGAGTCAAGCTGATCGGCGACGGAAGCGTATCGGGTCAGACTGCCTGGTGCGATCAGCCCTATCTGAACACCGACGCCTGCGGGTTTCCGGTGGCCACGGAGGAGGATGTGATGGGAGCCGGCGCCTTTGCCAGAGAGAACGGCGTTCAGCTGAAATATCACGCCATGGGGGCGAAGGCCATCGATCGGGCGGTGAACGCTTTCTATCAGGAGGAAAACTGGATGAAAGACGGGCGGCCCTGCGTTCGGATCGAGCATTCCGCCATGGCCTCCGAACAGGCCATGGACCGCTGCGCCCGATCGGGGATCGCCATGACCGTTCAGCCCATCTTCCTCTATTGCGAGATCGAGAGCTACCTGACAAATCTGGGACCGGAGAGAACAAAGACTACGTACCCGACGAAGACCATGCTGGAAAAAGGCGTGCTGACGGCCTTCTCTTCCGACGCTCCGGCCACTTCCTGGGCGGACCCTTCCGATCCTTTCATCGGCATGAAGGGAGCGGTGACCAGAGTGGCCTACGACGGAACTGACACAGGAGCCGCCCAGAGAGTGGATATCCGGACCGCCGTTGAACTGTACACCAGAGAGTCCCAGAAGATCCTGGGAGTGGCGGACGTAGGCCGGCTGGCGGAAGGTCTTCACGCGGACTTTATCGTTTTGGACCGCGATGTGCTGGAGATCCCATCGGAGGAGATCGACCAGGTCAAAGTGGACGCTACGTATATGGGCGGCGAAGCGGTATACGTCAGAGAAAAATAAGAAAGACAGATAAACCGCTTTTATTTTATCTGGACGCGGCAGACAGGCTCCGCTGCCTTTTGGAGGAAGAGGACAGGGGCGTATGTCCCTGTCCGCAGCGTCTCATGAGGAAGAAGTAAAAGAGGAAGGAGAGAATGGCGGAGAGATACTCTTTCAGCGGCTCCAGCAGGATCAGCCCGGAGAGACCCAGGAAGCGGTCGGCCAGAAACATGAGGGGAAGATACAGCAGCGCCTGCTTTCCCACGGACAGAAAAAAGATCGTGGAGGCTTCACCCATGGCCTGAAAGGCTGCCAGAAGCACTGTGTCGAAAGCGGCGATGGGCATGGCGAAAAGGATGGCCTTCAGCACGACCATGCCCAGCCAGACTACATCGGGATCGTTGGTAAATAGCTGGATCAATCCGCCGCTGCGCAGAAACACGAAAACGGAGAAGAAACTGCAGATCACTGTGCCGAATACACAGGAAAAGAATACCGCTCGTCTCATACGCCGCAGGTTTCCTGCGGCGTAGTTGTAGCCGATCAGCGGCTGCGCTCCCTTGGCCAGGCCCAGAGAGATCATATTCGGCATCATCATGACCCGGCGGGCCACGCTGAAGGCCGCCACCACGTGCTCGCCGTGGCGCATGCAGAGACGGTTGAAGAAGACGCCGGATATGCTGACGAGGAAGTGCGTCATGGCGCTTGGAATGCCTATTGCAAATATACTTTTAACGGTGCTGCGGGAAGCTCGGAAATCGGACAGGGACAGTGAAATGGTCTCCGTCCGCCGGATCACCCTGATATAGTAGATCAGCGAGACCAGATCGGTGAGCAGGGCGGCGGCGGCCGAACCCTCGGCGCCCATATCGAGAAACAGGATGAAGAACGGATCGGCGGCCACATTGACCAGGGCTCCGACCACCATGCCGTTCATGGCCTCGCCCGCGTTCCCGGCTGCACGGATGAGCTGGTTCAGCGTAAAGCTGAGGACAGCGGGAGTGGTCCCGATCAGAAGAAGACGGCCGCAGCGCACAGCCAGGGGAGCCATACTGCCGCCGGCACCGAGGATCTGCAGCACGGCCGGGAGCAGCACCAGGCCTGCAGCGGTGCTGAGCAGTCCCAGAAAAAGAGCGCTGTAGAAACAGAAGGAACCTGTCCGCGCCGCCTCCCGGCGCTGTTTCGCCCCCAGCTGCCGGGACAGACAGGAAGATCCGCCGATGCCGAAGACGGCGCCTACGGACATGGCTACCGTGGTGACCGGAGACAGCAGCGCGATGACGGCCAGCTGCTCCGCGTCGCCGGCCATGCCTACAAATATCATATCCGCCATGCCGTAGAGCACGGTGAGGGCCATACCGGCCATTGTTGGAAGCCCCAGATACAGGACGGCCTGCGGAACAGGCATCCGCTCAAACAATTCATTTTTGTTTTTCATACTTCATATATACGGCGGCCGGGCTTTTCCACATGACAGATTTCTGTACTGGTCTGCAGATCGTTCAGAAAAAAACTCCCATAAGAATACCTGTTATAGTGGTGAAACAAGTTTTCTATGGGAGCATTCGATATCAGATGATTATTTCTCCGGAGCGACGTAGACCATTTTTACGATTGGATCCTTGAGGACCTCGTTTTCTAATAAATCGTATTGATTGAATAAGATCTCACCGTTTTCTACCTTTAATTCAATTCCGTCAAAGGTTCCAGCGCGGGGAGACGTTAAAAAATCATCGGGAAGAGACGGCATTTCATGCAGCGTTTTGGAAACATAACCGAGGGAGTAAAAGCCTTTCAGAGAATAGCCTCCGGGTCTCACAAATACTTTAAAAGTAATATTGGCTGTTTGAAGATCCGCCGCTGTGACCCACTCCTTGAACTCGTTGACGATTTCCAGGTCGCTGAAATCATACCGGCTTGCTTGGGGATAGATTGCAGTATTCAGATCGCTGCCGGAATAGTTCATTTGTACATTGTTAGCCATCTTCCAATATTCGGGGGTGGCATAATATTGCCCGCCGACATAAACGACATTGCCTTCCAGAATGTTGCGGAGAAGAGTTTCGTAGCTGCCGGTGCTGTAAGGAACCAACTGATCGCTGGTATAATCAAAGTTATAGGCGTTTACAGTCTTGGTGGATTCATCCCATTCCACAGTGTAGCCCGCGGATTCCAATACGGCGCGAATGGGCAAAAAAGTCCGCCCGTTTTTGGTGACGGCCACCGTGTCGTTTTGAACCTTCACGTTGTTGTTATAGAGATAGTCGCTGCCAATGGGGACTTCGATGCGGTCGTGTTCCATGATCACAATGGCGGTCTCTTTTGAAGGATCATATCCGACGGTGGCGCCGGCGGCTTCCATGGCGGCGCGAAGGGGGACCATGGTGCGGAAGTTTTCGTCTACATACGGATACCCGCTGTCCTGAGTGAAAACCACGGCCTTTCCGTTGATCAGAATGTTGACCCCGTTTGATGCGGCGAAGGCCCCTGCCGCCGGGATAAGCGCCGCCAGAAGCATCAGTGCAGTTAGAATTGCGGAAACTCTTTTCATAAGGAACTCCTCTCTAAAACGTTCAGTTACGCACATTGAATAACATGGATTTCATGGTGGCCTAGATAAAACTGCCGCGCATCATGTATATTGATCATTATACCCTATATTTCCCAAACAGGCAATTGAATCAATGCATGGAGATCTGCAGTGCTGCCGGGAAGCGTACAAAAAAACAGCCCCGGAGAAGGGGCTGTTTTTGCAAAGGATCAGAGGGCCGACAGGGCCTGCTCCAGATCCGATATAATGTCGTCGGGATTTTCGATCCCCACCGAGAAGCGGATCAGACCGGTGGAGATCCCCGCGTCTGCCAGCTGCTGATCGCTGAGCTGACGGTGGGTGTGGCTGGCGGGATGGAGCACGCAGGTCTTGGCATCGGCCACATGAGTGACGATAGAGGCCAGCTTCAGACTGTCGATGAAGGTCACGGCCGCCTGTCTGCCGCCCTTTACCTCAAAGGAGATGACGCCGCAGGTGCCCCTGGGCAGGTATTTCTGCGCCACAGCGTGATATTTGTCTCCGGGCAGTCCCGCATAGTTGACATACTCGATCTTTTCGTGAGACGCCAGGTATTCCGCAACTTTCTGCGCGTTGCTGCAGTGGCGCTCCATGCGCAGGGGCAGCGTTTCCAGACCTAGGTTGAGCAGGAAGCAATTCTGGGGGGAGGGGATCGAACCCAGATCCCGCATGAGCTGGCTGGTCATCTTCATGATGTAGGCCATCTTGCCGAATTTTTCCGTGTAGATAATGCCGTGGTAAGATTCGTCTGGAGTGGTCAGACCGGGGAACTTGCCGGCTTTCGTCCAGTCAAAATTGCCGCTGTCGACCACGGCGCCGCCCACCTGCGCGGCGTGCCCGTCCATATATTTGGTGGTGGAGTGGGTCACGATATCGGCGCCCCACTCGAAGGGCCGGCAGTTGACCGGGGTGGCGAAAGTATTGTCCACGATCAGGGGAACCTGATGAGAGTGGGCCAGGTCGGCGAATTTTTCGATATCCAGCACCACGAGGGAGGGGTTGGATATAGTCTCGGCAAAGACCAGTTTTGTGTTGGGGCGGAAAGCCTTCTCCAGTTCTTCAGCGGGAGCGTCGGGGTCCACGAAGGTGCAGTCGATGCCCAGTTTCTTCAGCGTCACTCCGTAGAGATTGAAAGTGCCGCCGTAGATCGCTGTGGACGCCACGATGTGATCGCCGGCCTCGCAGATGTTTACGGCCGCATAAAAATTTGCCGCCTGTCCGGATGAGGTGAGAATGGCTGCAACGCCGCCTTCCAGATCGGCGATCTTCGCGGCCACCGCGTCGTTGGTAGGGTTCTGAAGGCGGGTGTAGAAATAACCGCTTTCTTCCAGATCAAAGAGTCTTCCCATCTCCTCAGATGAGTCGTACTTAAATGTAGTGCTCTGGTAGATGGGCAGCATCCGCGGTTCACCCTTTTTCGGCGTCCAGCCGGAGTGTATGCATTTTGTTTCTATTTGATAATTTCGGTCCATTGATATATCCCCCTTGTCTAAGTTGCTGCGCCTCAGTGTGATCTGCACTGAGGTCTTTCGGAGTTAAGCTATTCAAAGGTCTCCGCCACTTTTGACAGCCAATCTGTGATCTCGATGTGCTGCGGGCAGCGGGATTCGCACTGCTTGCAGCCGATGCACTCCGATGCCTTTCCGCGGCCTACGATCTGCCTGCCGTACTGAAATTTGTGGTGGTCCAGCGTCCGGAACTGCTCATAGGTGTTGTAGATGGCGAAATATCCCGGTATGTCCAGATTTTTTGGACATGTATCGGTGCAGTAGCGGCAGTTGGTGCAGGGTACGGTGACAGAGCTGATAATGAGCTCCGCGGCCTTTTCCAGAACGTCCCTCTCATCCTGTGAGAGAGGATGGAAATCCTTCATGAGCGCGATATTCTCTTCTATCTGCGCCATGTTGCTCATACCGCTCAGAACCATCATGACTCCGTCCAGGGATGCCGCGTAGCGCAGCGCCCAGGAAGCGCAGGATGCATCCGGAGAAACGCTTTTCAGCAATTTTTCCGCTTCCTCAGGAGGGGCTGCCAGTCCGCCGCCTTTGACCGGTTCCATGACGATGACCGGCTTTCCGTGTTTGCGGGCCGTCTCATAACACTGCTGTGCCTGGACGATGGGGCTGCGCCAGTCCACGTAATTCAGCTGCAGCTGTACGAATTCCATCTCAGGGTATCGCGTCAGGATCTCGTCCAGCATATCCGCCGTGTCGTGGAAGGAGAAGCCCACGTGGCGTATCTTTCCCTCTGCCTTCAAGCGCAGCACATACTCAAATCCCCCGAAGTCCAGAGTATTCTGGTAGGTGTGGCGATTCAGATTGTGCAGCAGATAATAATCGAAATATTCAACGCCGCACCGTTCCAGCTGGGTGGCGAAGGTAGGAGCGTATTCCTGAGGGCCCTTTATCATAGAGGTGGGCATTTTGTCAGCCAGCAGAAATGTTTCGCGGGGATATCGGTCGATCAGGGCTTTTTTAAAAGCGCCCTCCGACAACTCCTCGTGATACATAAACGCCGTATCAAAATATGTAAATCCCGCGTTGAGAAACGCGTCGGCCATGCGGTTTACCTGTTCCTGATCGATGCTTCCTGCATCGTCGGAGCGCAGAAGCGGAAGGCGCATTCCGCCAAAACCTAATTTCTTCATGAAACTTTCCTCCTTTTTCATGTAAAACACAAGGCAGGTAATTTTACGACTAATTATATATCAAAGGTAGGCAAAATTCCACTGTTTTATTGAGTGCTCCGCGGGAGCGGATCTGCATAGGCCGGCGCCGGCGCCGCAGCTTGAGCCTGGATCGGCAAAGGGAATGCGAAACGCCCGGGAGAGCCGGCTCCCGGGCGTTTATCTGATCATCTGATGTTTATTATTTATCTTCGCTGAGCTTGAACCAGACTCCGCCGGTGCCGTCGTAGCTGATGCCGTAGGCCAGCTTGGGAGCGGGATCATCTTTCTTTACGAGAACGGCCAGATTCCCGGTCTGAGAACCGCCGGTGAAGATCTTTCCGTCCAGAGCGGGCTCGGGGACCACGGTGGCCTGAGTGGCATACTCGGCGTTGCTGGATGAGTAGGCCGCGAAATCGTATTTGTTCACGTCCAGGGAGCCGTCGTCGGCTACCGCGTCCGCCGTAACGGTTGCGTTCACCAGAATATACTCATATCCTTCCGGGGGAGC
>Ga0129308_1002782_pt1 | contig 13903 bp, 16 predicted proteins | sample L827metagenome_FD_94440 | JGI IMG/M metagenome (GOLD analysis project Ga0129308, IMG submission 94440) | Ring-tailed lemur group fecal microbial communities from Wisconsin, USA - L827 metagenome | ecosystem: Host-associated > Mammals > Digestive system > Large intestine > Fecal | place: USA...
CATGGACCGTTTCTCCGTTCTGATAGTGGAGCGCAAACACGAACGTGACAACATCAACTCCACCGCGGTCGTATCCAACGACGAACTGAAGAAGATCGACGAACCCCATGAACTGACGGAACTCGTCGCCTCCAGGGGGACCAAGAAATGATCTCCGGAAAGGTCGGGGACTGTTCCGTGGACATACTCCCGGTGGTGAACGGCCTTGTCTCCGAAGCGGAGAGGGTCAGGGGACTCATCGGTGATTACGAGGCATACGCAGTGTCCCTGGGGATAGAGGGGGTCCAGACGATCAAGAACCGCGCCAACATCGACGAGGAGTTCGAGGTCAGCGAGTTGGACCTTGTCTACGCAGAGCACATCTCCAAGTTCGGACAGGTTGAGTTCCCCTCCCCGGCGATGTGCGCCCTCATCGACTCCGTGAAGGAGAAGGGCATGAACGTCATACCTCTGGACATGAACGATGATGACTTCACGCAGATGTACTGCGACACCGTCGGTGTCACCGACTTCGTGAAGGAGCACCGTCTCGCCAAGAAGGGAATGAAGAAGCATTTCAGACTCGACAATCCCGAATCTTTCGCTAAGGAATGGGACGAGTACGTGAACACCGTGAAGGGGTACCGCGAGACCTCCCGCAACAGGGAGAGGTACATGGCGGCCCAGATCAGGGACATCGCCAGGTTCAAGGGGAACCTCCTGGCGGTGATAGAGTTGGAACGTGTGGACGGGATCGTCTCGGAACTGGGGTGGTGAATTGGTCTGTGACAGATGCGAGGAGAGCAGGAAGAGGGGATACTCCTTCTGCCCCGGATGCGGCAACCCCCTGAACGAGGGATGTCTGTACTGCGCACAGTACGAACATGACGGTTACGAATACTGCGGAAAATGCGGAAGACACCTCGGGGAACACAGACAACCCGCGTCCGGTGACACAGGTGTCAGGTCGCCGAATCCGCTCAAGATGGGAACACTGTTCTCCACCGTCTTCATAGTCCTGGCCCTCGTGGCGGAACTCGGAGCGATGTTCTACTTCTTCGGAGAGGGACTGGATTGGATCGGTGAGAACGGTTCGACGTTCTTCCTCCTGCTCCCGGGCATAGTGAAGATCTGCACGTTCACGGGCGCATCTGCACAAGTTTACTTCGTACTGATAGCCGCGGCGATCATCGCATCGTTCATAGTCCTGATGTATCAGTCGCTGCCTGCCCTGAAACCCAAGTCCGATGACGACACCTCGAAGGTCGAGAGGACACCGCTCTACGGTATCGCACTGCTGTTCGGATCCGTCATAATCATAGAACTCGTGATCAATCTGATAATGGCGGCCATCGGCAGTCCGCTCGAGATCCCCGAATGGATCGATGAGATGACCATGGGCGAGTCCATATTCGAATATGCGGAGGCCGCGGTGATCGAGGAGATCGCCTCCAGGATCGTCATCATCGGAGTTCCGATGGCACTGCTCGCACTTTGCTACGGCAGGAGGGACTTCCTGAAGAACCTGCTGGGCGGATTCGGAATGAGCAAGGTGGCATTGATCCTCCTCATCGCATCGTCCATCGTCTTCGCCGTCGCACACATGGGATCGTGGGGCATCGCCAAGGTCTTCCCCACGATCGTCGGAGGACTGGCGATAGGATGGCTGTACATCGAATACGGTGTCCATGCATCCATCATGTACCATTTCCTGACCGATTACCTCGGAGTCCTGGTGATGGTCAACGATGTCCTCGCCGCATCCCTCCTGCTGATAATACTGGTGGCTGGACTCGTGTGCCTGATCGAACTGGGAAAGAAGACCGTCGACGGAGTCCGCAGAATAAAGGACCTGCCGATCTGCAGTTTCGAGACCGGCAGTGAAGAGAAAGAGGATTGATGCTCACTCGAGCATCTCGGCGATGCGATCCTGGGATTCGACTGCGGATTCCAGGTCGCGTGCCTCTATCACGAAGTTACCCTGATATGATGACAGCTTGGAGAACACATCGACATAATCGATGTTCCCATCGCCGATCGTCAGGTGCTCATCCTTCTCACCGTTGTTGTCGTGGATGTGGATGTTCGCGATGCGGTCGCCGAAGGTATCGATCATCGCATCAATCTGACCTGTGGTGTTGGCATGACCCACATCGAAGCATACCGAAAGGTCCGTCTCCGATATTACCTGCTGCAGCTCCACCGCGGTACGTCCGATGAAATAGGGGACGTTGGGCATGTTCTCGATGGCCATCGTGACACCGTACTCCTTGGAGATGTGGTCGAAACCTCTCATGACCTTGGCAGCGTTCTCTATGGAACGTCCCTCCAGACCCTTCACGGCCATGGAGTACAGTCCGGGATGGACAGTCATGACCCTGATGTCAAGGTCATTGGCAGACATGGCTGTGGCAACGATCTCCTTGAATGATGCCTCCCTGAGCCTATCGCTGACAGCGGCAACATTCAGATCGCAGATTGGTGCATGGACAGAGTAACTGAGATCATAGGACGGAAGGAGATCTGCGAAGAACTCCTTGTTCTGAACAATGCTGTTCTTGCCCTCGGAGAAGATCTCCCAAAGCTCGAACTTCCCGACGATACGGTCCAAGATCACGGACGGCTGCTCCGCTCCGAAATGTGTGCAGGACACTCCGATCATTGGATGACCTCCTCTCCGTCTACGGTGATCGGGGCCACCCTATCGATGAGTGCCATCAGATCATCATCCTCGATGGTGACCTCGATGGCTCCGAGGACAGGCCTTTTATCCGCGAACGACACCTTGCCGACCGTGGCCACCTGTTTGTTCAATGATAGACGGGTGGTGTTGCCACGGGAGTTCATGATCATGACCGCACGGGTGGCATCCAATATCTTCTGTCTGCGGATTGCCTTGGAGAACCTATCAAGTGTTGCCTCACCCTCCAGGCGTCCATCGTTCAGCACAAGCTCCGCATCCGGGAAAATGGAGAGTACAGCGGAACGTACTTTCTCCTCATCTTCGCTCGGATTGACCGGACAGGATATCCTTACTGCAGTCATGATTCCAATCAAGATTCACTAGTATATAAACGGAAACTGTTTTACTTCGTAGGAATCGTCAAATAGAAGCGCTGGCAGATAGTACAATCATAGAACCCTTTTTTACGAGTCTATGCATCAGGTCATTCATGAAAGAGGAGATCCTGTCGGCAGCCGCAAGGAGGAAGATCTTCTTCTCGCCAGATGCGATGGAGATGATACTTTCCAACAACGATCCGATGGGATTCACCAACACGGTATTCTCACATCTTTCCAAGAACATGATGTTCGTGAACAAGCAGGACATCATGGACTGCATCGCCGGTGACAAGATACTCTTCCAATCGGAGAAGGAGATCAAACCCCACAACAAGTTCACCCCCGATATCCATGTGGTGAAGGGAACGGACATCACCGGGGAATCCACCTGCGAGGGGAAGGTCAACGACTTCGCCCAGTACTTCAGAAGCAGATACTTCACTCTCAGAAGGCTCATCGAGAAGCGCAACGACTTCGGAAGGGCGATGGACATCTCCCGTGCCAAGACTCTTGACAGAGAGACCCGTATCATCGGTATCGTTTACGAGAAGTCCACCACCAAGAACGGCCACACCATGCTAACGGTGGAGGATGATACAGATACTGCCAAGATCTTCATCTCCAAGGAATCACCGCTTGCGGGGGAGACCTTCGTGGAGGATGAGGTCATCGGGATAGTGGCGAAACCCAACGCTCAGAGGACCCTCCTCATGGCGGAGAAGATCTACCGCCCGGACATCCCCAAGACCAACACATGGGAGCTCAGCGACTCCGTCTCGAAGATCGCATTCCTATCCGATGTCCACGTAGGAAGCACGACGTTCCTCGAGAAGGATTGGGAACGCATGATGAAGTGGTTGAAGGAGAACTCCGTGAAGGAGGATGTCAACTACATCGTGTTCCCGGGTGATGTCGTCGACGGTATCGGAGTGTTCCCGGACCAGGACAAGGAACTGTCGATAGGTGATATCTATCAACAGTATGAACATCTTGCAGAATATCTCAAGGACGTTCCGGACCATATCAAGATGGTAATCCATCCCGGAAACCACGATGCGGCACGTCTTGCGGAACCCCAGCCTGCATTGAACTCGGTGTTCACCAAAACATTCGATTCCAACATCCTGATGGTGGGCAACCCCATCTATCTGAACGTGGAGGGCAGGACAGTCCTCACATACCACGGAAAGAGCATGGACGATTGGATCGCAGGTGTGCAGCAGCTCACCTACGACGACCCTCTGAAGGTCATGAAGGAGATGTGCGTCAGACGCCACCTCGCACCGATCTACGGACAGAGGAACGCCCTCGCACCCGAGAAGAAGGACTACATGGCCATGGAGTACATCCCGGACATATTCGTATCAGGACATGTCCATGGTGCGGGTCAGGAGATCTACAACGGAGTGAGATTGATCAACGCATCAACATGGCAGGACCAGACCGAGTATCAGAGGATGCACAACTTCAATCCGGATCCCAGCATCATGCCCGTGGTGAGCCTCTCATCGGGTAGGATCACCATGCATAACTTCAGAGAAGCCTGAAGGCCTGTTTTTTCCGGATATCACCCATATCCGACACCATATCGTTGATACTACATCCGATCCAATAAGATACGGTGATATCGGCAACACAATGACAAGAAGGTGCCGGTCCGAAGACCGGCTGGAAAGTGATTTCCTAAAAGGTTTACATCCCGTAAAGCAGGGCCCAGATGATGATGAAGCCTCCGAGCACCAGCATCCCGTAGGATACCACCCAGATCAGGGTGAAGACCCTCTTCAGTTTGACAGGGTCGTCCCTTATCTCGGAGACGCGCTCGGCAAGTGACTTCACTCCTCTACATCTCCCTTCTTCTTCAGGTGCTTGAGACGGGTGGTGTTCTCCCTGTCCATCTCTTCGAGACTGAACTTGACGAACCTCTCCGACTCCTTGAGCTCGGGAATGATCTTGAACTCGAGAGCGTTGACACGCCTCTTGGTCTTCTCGATCTCATCGAGCAGCTTCTTCATGGTGGTCTCCACCTCGGCTGCGCGCACGAGCGTGTCGAGAAGCTTCTCGAACGCCGTAGCGGCATCCTCGATGTAGGCGGAGGTCGAGATGACACCGTAACCTTTCTCGGTCATCTTGGTGTGGATCTTCTCGGCCTCTACCTTGGGGACCATCATTCCCATGATGCTTTTGCTGCCCAGTTTCACCTGCGGGTCTGCTTTAAGAGCATACGCCGCGCTCTTCACGGCGATCTCTCCCTCTACCGCGCGGGCGATGGTGATCTTCTCCATTGCGGACTCGTAGTCCGAGGAGACACCGGCACGCATCTGCCTGGCCTTCTCGAGGACCTCGAAGAACTCGATGATGAGACCGTCTCTCTTCATCTTCATGATCTTGTAACCACTCTGGGTCAGCTTGATCCTCTTCTTCAGGTCAAGAAGGACTGAACGGTTGGGGGTGACATCGTGTGCAGCCATGGGTATCACTCTTTCTTGGGCAGGTACTTCTCGATGTACTTACGGTCGATCCTGGTGAGCTGATCGAGATCGAGCTCGGTGAAGATCTCCCAAGCGAGGTCGAGGGTCTCCTCGATGGAACGGTCCTCGTCGATTCCCTGGCGGACGATACGGTCCTCGAAGACGTCGGCGAAGTCCAGGAGCTTCCTGTCCTTTGCGGAGAGGGAGTCCTTTCCAACGATTGCCACGAGTCCACGGAGATCCTTACCCTCAGCGTACGAGGCGTACAGCTGGTCGGAGACTCCCTTGTGGTCCTCACGGGTCTTGCCCTTTCCGGTTCCTCCTCCCATCAGCCTGCTGAGGGATGAGGAAACGTTGACCGGCGGGTAGATACCGTTCCTGTGCAGCTCCCTGGACAGAACGATCTGTCCCTCGGTGATGTATCCGGACAGGTCGGGGATCGGGTGGGTGATATCGTCTCCGGGCATGGAGAGGATGGGGATCTGAGTGATGGATCCCTTCTTGCCCTTGATCCTTCCGGCACGCTCGTACAGCTGTGCGAGGTCGGTGTACATGTAACCGGGGTATCCACGCCTTCCGGGCACCTCTTCACGAGCTGCTCCGACCTGACGCAGTGCCTCACAGTAGTTGGTGACATCGGTCATGATGACGAGAACCTGCATTCCGAGCTCGAATGCCATGTACTCCGCGGTGGTGAGACCGAGACGGGGTGTGACGATACGCTCGACGGCAGGGTCGTCTGCGAGGTTCAGGAAGACGACAGCGCTCTTCAGTGCACCGGTCCTCTCGAACTCCTTCATGAACATCTGCTTCTCCTCGTTGGTGATTCCCATCGCGATGAACACGACAGCGAACTCCTCGTTCTCTCCGCGGACCTTTGCCTGCCTGGCGATCTGCAGAGCGATCTCGTTGTGGGGAAGTCCGGATGCGGAGAAGATAGGCAGCTTCTGACCCCTGACCAGGGTGTTCATTCCATCGATGGTGGAGATTCCGGTCTGGATGAAATCAGAGGGGCTGTCCCTTGCCCAGGGGTTGATAGCGGCTCCGACGATGTCGAGCTCTTTCTCGGGAACGATCTTCGCTCCGCCGTCGAGGGGCTCTCCTGCTCCGGAGAGGACCCTTCCCAGCATGTCCCTGGAGACGGGCATCTTCATGGTCTCGCCCAGGAAGCGGACGGATGCATCCCTGTCGATTCCGGAGGTTCCCTCGAAGACCTGAACGACGACGATGTCATCGGAGGAATCGAGAACCTCTCCTCTCTTCATGGATCCATCGGACATCCTGATGCTGACCATCTCCTTGTATCCGACGGGCTCGGTCTTCTTGACGAAGATGAGAGGTCCGGCGATCTGGGAGATTGTCTTGTACTCTTTGGTAATGTCTGCCATTTGAATCACACTCCCAGCTCTGCGAACTGTTTGTCCATGTCCTCACTGACGGCCTGAAGCTCTGCATCGGTGTTCTCCTCGTACTTGGCCTGGTTGAACCTGGTCCTGACGGGGAGGTATGCGATCTTGTCGACCTGGACACCGGCGGCGAGGGCCTTGTCCGCAAGGTCGGAGTACTTCTTGATCAGTGACATCATGACGTACTGCCTCTGGAGGGGGCAGTAACAGTCGACGGGGTGGTACGCGTTCTGCTGCAGGTAGATCTCACGGATCATCTTGGCGACCTCGAGTGTGATCTTCTGCTCGTCGGGCAGGGAGTCGGATCCGACCATCTGCACGACCTCCTGAAGCTCGGACTCCTTCTGCAGGGTCTGCATTGCCCAGGCCCTGAGTGCGGGGAAGTCCTCTGCGACGTTGGTCTTGTACCAGTCGAGCAGCTGCTTGTCGTACATGGTGTATGATGTCAGCCAGTTGATTGTGGGGAAGTGACGCCTCTCCCTCAGTTTGGTGTCCAGTGCCCAGAAGACACGGACGATACGGAGGGTGTTCTGAGTAACGGGCTCGGACAGGTCTCCTCCGGGAGGGGAAACTGCTCCGATGACGGAGATGGATCCATCGTCACCGCAGAGGGTCTTCGCACGGCATGCACGCTCGTAGAACTCGGACAGACGTCCTGCGAGGTATGCGGGGTATCCCTCTTCTCCGGGCATCTCTTCGAGCCTGGAGGAGATCTCACGCATTGCCTCTGCCCACCTGGAGGTGGAGTCTGCCATCAGGGAGACGTTGTATCCCATGTCCCTGAAGTACTCGGCGATGGTCATTCCGGTGTAAACGGATGCCTCCCTTGCCGCGACAGGCATGTTGGAGGTGTTGGCGATCAGGACGGTCCTCTTCATGAGGGACTCTCCGGTCCTGGGGTCGACCAGCTCGGGGAACTCTGTCAGAACCTCGGTCATCTCGTTTCCACGCTCACCGCATCCGATGTAGACGACGATCTCGGCATCGGAGTACTTTGCAAGGGACTGCTGAGTGACGGTCTTTCCGGTACCGAATGCACCGGGGATTGCCGCTGCTCCTCCCTTTGCGAGGGGGAACATGGTGTCGAGAACACGGAGTCCGGTGACCAGGGGGACATCGGGCTGGTATTTCTCGGCGACGGGCCTGGGGACACGAACGGGCCAGTACTGCATCATGCAGACATCCTTTCCGTCGATGACAGCGACTGTCTCGTCAACGGTGAAGGATCCGGATTTGATGGAGTCGATCTTTCCCTTCTTGATGTCGATGGGCACCATGATCTTGTGGACCATGGGTCCCTCCTGGACGGTACCGATGACCTGTCCGGCGGACACCTCGTCTCCTGCTTTTGCTGTGGGAGTGAAATCCCATTTCTTCTCATGATCCAGTCCAGGTGCGGAGACTCCCCTGTAGATGAAGTCTCCCATTTTGTCCCTGAGGACGGGCAGGGGCCTCTGGATTCCGTCGTAAACGGAAGTCAGAAGTCCGGGTCCGAGCTCAACGGCAAGAGGCCTTCCTGTGTTGGTGACAGGCTCTCCGGGTTTGATACCGGATGTATCCTCATAAACCTGGATGATGGAGTAGTCGCCGACGATCTTGATGACCTCGCCCATCAGCTGCTCGTTTCCCACGTGCACGACATCGTACATTTTAGGGGAGATTCCGGTAGCTGTGACGACAGGTCCGGCGACCCTGTAAATTACACCTTCAGTGCTCATTTATTCATCCTCTGTTTTGTATAAATCAACGCCAATCGCTCTCTTGACCTTCTCACGGAGGTCTCCATCGTCTCCACCGACGGGGACGACGACAGGCTGGATCGAATCCATTACCTTCTGTCTTACCTGGAAAGAGAGATTGTCGAGGTCCTTCGCATCTACTGCGAGGATACCTATTGTAGGCTGGGACATTGCCTCCAGCATTTTCTCCTGGTAGTTGTCTGAATTAGCGACGAACACACGCCTGATTCCTGCGAGCCTGAATCCGAGCACGAACTCGTCACTGCCTATTACTGCGATTTCCATCAGATCACCAGCAGTCCTTTGATGGTCTCTTTGCTGAGTCCGCTCTCGATTCCCCTAGCGATTGTCCTGATGTTGCTTACCTCGATCTCCTTGTGGATCATGTAGTCGAGGATGGGTACGACGGACAGGGGGTACAGGTGAGAGAACTTCTTGGCCTGAGCGATCTCGTACTTCTTCATCTCAGTGACGATGTCCCTGAGGTTGACGCTGTCTGCCTCCACGAGGTCCTTGATGATCTCGTAGAACTCCAGCTGGGAGAGGTCCGAGGCCGCTGCCGCGATGGTCTCTGCGTTGGCGAGCTGGACGGCGAGCTTCTTATCGACCTGCTTTCCTCCAGGGATGACGTACTGCATCACGGTCTCCCCGTAGATACCCTCTGCCTTGAGCTTGAGGATGGTCTCGAGGTTCCTGACGTCGATCTCCTTCCTGACATACTCCTCGAACATCTTCGTGGGTCTGGAGGAGGGATCGATACTGGAGAGCAGCCTGTAGTAGTGGTACTTGTCGCAGTAGTCCTCGACAGCACCCAGGTTGTTTCCGGATTCCTTGTACGCGTCCAGGATCTCCTGGCCGTTCATCTTCACCATCTTTGCGTAGTTGCTGATGATGTCTTCGCTGGATTCGAGGGAGATAAGCTTCTCCAGAGATTCGGCGCCGAGACTGCCGGCAGGGACCAGGTCCTCCCTGATCTCTTCCGCATCAAGGCCGTATGACTTACCGCGGAGGATGACCTTCAGGTTCCAGATATCCCATTTCTCGAGATATGCCGCAACCATCGTTTCGAGCTCACCCTGCGAGGCTGCAAGGATGCTGCTGAAGACCTTCGCCATGTTGGTGTAGGTCGCGTGCTCGACGAGGTCGATTCCGTCGATCTTCCCTGCAAGCTCAGCCATCTCTTTCTGATAACCGGACTCGCTGATATAGCGGGAGATCTCGGGGACGCTCATCTGCAGCATCTTGTTGTAGTCCTCTTCGCCGAGGAGAAGGGATTTCTTCGCCTTCACCCTGGCTACGGTGTATGCGTAGTTGCCTTTTCTTCCGCTGCGCCTGAACATACGCTTCACCTGAAGAGAATTTCAGACACAGATCTGATCTCGCGGTCCCAGATCTCCTGGAGAATAGTGGAGTACTGCATGTCGACCTCGACCTGTCCGTCCTCGCTCTGGAGGATGAGACCTGCCTTGATCCTGCTGTCCTTCACCACTTCGCTGACCCCGAGATCGGCTGCGGAGAACGAATCGTTCTCGGAAATGAGTGCCTTGGGGTTGGCGATGACCTTCTTGGCGGCCTCGACCATTGCCTTGTACTGCTCCAGCTTGACGTCGCTGGAAGCGTTCTCAAGGTCTGCGAGGGTTCCGTCGAAGGCCTCGGTGAGGAGCTCCTTCTTCTTGGCCAGGACGATCTTCTTGCTCTCGAGCTCTGCGCTGGAGAGTTCCTGACGGCTGAGACGCTCAACTGCCTCTTTGAGCTTCTTGTCCTCTTTGTCTTTCATCTCAGAGATCTTCGCATCCGCATCGGCGTTGATCTTGGCGATCTCGGCGTCGGCCTGGGCCTTGATGGCCGCAGCCCTGTCGTCCGCGGACTTGAGGATCTCCTGAGTAACGTTAGCTAATGCCATGAGATTACCTCTTGGCGAGCTTACATCACGAAGATACCGAGGATAGCGATAACCAGTCCGAAAATGACGATGGTCTCGGGCAGAACCATGAAGATCATTGCCTTTCCGAAGAGGGACTGGTCCTCAGTGATTGCTCCGACTGCTGCTGCTCCGACATCTTTCTCGGCCATACCGGCTCCGAGACCGGTGAGTCCGACTGCGAGTCCTGCTCCGATTGCGATAAGTCCTGCTCCAACATCTCCTTCAAGTGCCATTTTTATACCTCTTTAGTTGCTTTTTTGTTAGAAACGGTTTGTTTGCGTTTGATTTTGAGGGGGTTGTACTCGATTCCTCCTCCCTCGAAGAATTTGGCCATAAGCTCGACCATCTGCAACCTGAGACCGTGCAGACCTGCGGACAGGATTGCCAGGGTCCAGATCATGAGGTGCAGGAATGCGAAGAGCAGGAATCCGATGATCAGCATGATGCTGAAGGATTCTCCGAGCGTGGCTCCGGCCTCGACTCCTCCGACCATTCCGAGAGCTATGTAGTTGAATGCCAGAGCCATACCGGCCTTGGACATTCCGATTGCAGCCAAACGGGTGTATGAAAGGATGTTTCCGACGATTCCGGGCAACTCGAGGATTGCCTGGATTCCTTCGTGTTTGATGTTCATGACGACCTCGATGACGATGAGGACCGCACCGACGATGATGAAGGGCAGAACCTCGGACATCTCAGTTCCGTAGATGAGGAACATGGCAAGGCCGTAACAGAGAACGACGAGACCGATGAATCCGAAGATCCAGCCTCCCTTCTCCATGAATCCATGCTTGAATCCGTGCTGGATCGTCTTGTTGTACAGTGCACAGATGTAACCGATCAACAGGTGGACGACTCCGATGTAGACAGACAGCTTAAGCAGGAATCCGACATGGAACAGTTTTCCGACTCCGGTTCCATAGGGCAGGATACCCTCGAAGATGCTGGGAAGGTTGTCCACTCCAAGCAGCATGCTCCAGCAGTACTCGACCTCCAACAGGTGTCCGCCATCAGCATGGTAGGCACCGATGAAGTGCATTCCGAGACATTCTCCGAAGAAGAACAGTCCGAAGATGAATGCCCAAATACCGCCAAAGAACAGGACGGTGGCGATTGCACGCCAATCTTTGTGTTTCGTTACCTTGAGACCATAGGCACCAAGGATGATGAACGGGATAGCATATCCCACGTCTCCGACCATCAGTCCGAAGAACATCGGAAGGAAGATCGCGATCAGGATGGAAGGGTCAATCTCCTGATACTTGGGCACCGACACCAGTTTGGTGGGGTACTGGAACTCCTTCACGACTTTTCCGTTGTTGAATTTAGTCGGAGCATCTTTGAATCTGTCCTCGGCCTCTTCGACCTCCTTCATGGACCTTCCGCGGGTCTCCTCGACCTCGACGTATGCTCCCGCAACCTTGGATTCGATCTCCGTCTTGACGGACTCGACCTTGGAAGTGGGTACCCATGCATCGATGACGAATGTGTACTCGCTGTTCGCGATCCTTACGGGGATCTCTCCCTTCTGGACCTCGATGGAAAGTTCCTCCTCGGAAGCTTTGAGGAAGGACTTGTGTTTCTCAAGAAGCGACTCGATCTCTTTCTCGACACTCTCGAGCTCGGCTGTGGAGGCCGTGAGGTCACGGTCGGTCTTCGCAAGTGCGCTGGCCGCGGACCCGGTCTCCTCGGGGACCGAAATCTCGGAGAATCCGTTCTCAGAGAGGATTCCAAGGACCGCGTCCTTGTCCTCCACCTTTGCGAAAACGGCGATTACGTTGCCCTTCTTCTTGTTGAAGGAGGAGAAGATCTCACAGTTGATGCCCGAAAGGGCGGCCGTGGGATCCTCGGCAACGGTTCCGACGACTCCGAAGATACTCCTGTAACCGGAGTAAAGCTCGAGGTCGACGGGTATGTCGGAAAGAAGCTCAAGATTCCTCTTCGTAGCGTTTAACTCGGTGATTCTCTGATTGAGATCATTCCTCTTGTCGAGAACAGAGAGAACCTCCTTCTCAACAAGTTCGACGCTGTCAGATGATATCTGGCTCTTGATTTCATCCTCGGGAACGGACTCGGCCTTCACGTGTTTCGTGATTCCGAGTTCCTTCTCCATCGCACGCACCTTCAGCAGCCTCTCGGATGCCTTGGGCGAGTACGGGCGGGGGGTTCCCAAGGAGAAACCCTCATCCGCGTCGACGGTATGATCGATCAGGTGGATAGCCTCAACACTGTACAGGGCATCGATTGCCTCGTCCATGTGTGATTTGGTACCCACGATCACAATCCTACTCATCGACTCAGGAAGTGACATTTAAGGTCCTCTCAAACTCTTTGTTAAGAAAATCTTTGACTTCCTGCATTCTTGCCTCGGAGTTGGACTCAATACCGTCAGCGATCTTCTTGCCCTCGGCAAGCATCTCGTTGCGTTTGGCGTTGAGAGACTCCATCTCCTTGGCCACCGCGGATTCGTAAGAGCTGCGCATCTGAGCCTCAGCGTCCTGAATCTTCTTCACAGAATCTCTGCGAGCTTCAGCGATAGCGGACTTCTTGTCTGCCTCGGCCTGTGCGACCTTAGCATCAGCGTCTGCTTCCGCCTTCTTTATTTCCGTAAGTATGTCAGTTCGGCTCAAATTTACACTCCCCGACCCTGCGGATGTATTCGGGGAGGGGTACTTAACTGTAATGCCAGCCCTAAAAAAAGAAAAACAAAGTTTTTCAGTATTTAGAAGGAGGAGTCGGTTAGACGGTGTGTGTAGGATGGAATTCACGCACTTGGATGTCCGTCTCGGACAGAAGCGTCTTCGACAGGTCGTCGATGTAACCCTCGTTGTAGACAATCTCCTTGATGCCTGCGTTTATGAGGATCTTGGCACACATCGAGCAGGGGAAGGTGGTCGTATAGATGGTCGCCCCGTTGACACTGACACCGAAGTATGCTGCCTGTGTCACCGCATTCTGCTCCGCATGGACACCCCTGCACAGCTCATGCCTGGTGCCCGACGGGATCTTCATCTGCTCACGGATACAGCCAAGTTCCTCGCAGTGCCTGGTACCTTTAGGAGAACCGTTGTAGCCGGTGGAGAGCACCCTCTTGTCCTTCACGATGACGGCACCGACCTTTCTCCTGAGGCATGTGGAACGTGTCGATACCAACTCTGCCATGTCCATGAAGTACTCGTCGTTGCTGGGCCTGTCCATGGATGATAATCCAACTCCGAGTATATAAATCGGGAGAGAAAGTGAACTGATCCATCGGAAATCCGAAGGATTGTTGATGTTTTATGAAGAACGATACATCGTCCTAAACATACGCGCGAAGAA
>Ga0129308_1002783_pt1 | contig 13899 bp, 11 predicted proteins | sample L827metagenome_FD_94440 | JGI IMG/M metagenome (GOLD analysis project Ga0129308, IMG submission 94440) | Ring-tailed lemur group fecal microbial communities from Wisconsin, USA - L827 metagenome | ecosystem: Host-associated > Mammals > Digestive system > Large intestine > Fecal | place: USA...
ACACGTTCGTTCCCACGATTTTTCGACATACGCTGATTTATGCTGCTTACGTGAAACTCGCTCTGCTCAGACAGTCACTTACGCAGCATAGCTAAGTATATCGAAAAATCGCTTCACTCTCTATTGTTTGCGGAGCATAGACCTGTTTACTCTCTCGGCTGGCGTCTCCTCCCAAAAAAACATTCTACTTTATCTGTTTCAAAACCTATAATTTTTTATTTGCTTTTATATTTAATTTTTGATATTATAGAATCAAAAAACATCAAAAACAGTCATATTAATTCGGAAACATTGGAAATAATAATAGATTTTGGCTGAAAATGAATAGAAAAATGAAAGAAAATGATTGACTTTGGATGAAAATGATGATATTATAAAGGAGAAGTGAGGAAGAAATGTTAACGGAAGAAAGACAACAGTTAATTTTTAAATTATTATGTGAAAAAAAGACAATCACAGTGACAGAGCTGACAGAGCTTTTACAGACATCAGAATCTACGATACGAAGAGATTTGAATATGATGCATAAACAGGGAAAATTGATTAAGGTTCACGGTGGGGCGACAGTGAGAGAGTATTCTATGACAGCGGCGGAACAGGATATGTCCACTAAGGCGTCTATTCATCTGGAAGAAAAGAAAAAGATTGCTCAGTATGCAGCGACATTAATTGGACAGGGAGATTTTGTCTATATTGATGCGGGTTCTACTACAGAAATTTTAGTAGATTATATTGAACAGTCAGCTGAATTTGTCACAAATGGAATTAATCACGCAAGAAAATTAACAGCGAAAGGATTTCGAGTTCATTTGTTAGGTGGAGAATATAAATTATCTACAGAGGCTATTATAGGAATAGAAGCCTTCCATTCTCTGTCGAAATATCATTTTTCAAAAGCCTTTATGGGGACGAATGGAATCTCATTACAGGGAGGATATACGACACCTGATATAGCGGAAGCTTGTGTAAAAAGTGAAGCAGTGAAACGGGCCTACAAAGCATATGTGCTGGCAGATTATTCCAAGTTTAATATGGATTCCTGTATTACTTTTGCCAAATTGAAGGAAGCACAGATTTTGACGGATAAAAAGCCTGTGCAAAACTATGAACATTATACAATTGTGAAGGAGGTATAAAAATGATTTATACAGTTACTTTTAATCCAGCCCTAGACTATGTAATTAAGGTAGACAAGTTTGAGACAGGGATTGTGAATCGAGTTTTTCAGGAGAATATTTTCTTTGGAGGAAAGGGAATCAATGTGTCTGTAATTTTAAGAGAGTTGGGATTTGACAGTGTAGCTCTTGGATTTACAGCAGGATTTACAGGAAAAGCACTTGAGGATGGAATTAAGGCGCAGGGAATTACGTCAGATTTTATTCATTTAGACAATGGAATGACAAGAATTAATGTCAAGATGAAATCGGATAATGAGACAGAAATTAATGGAATGGGACCAGATATTTCAAAAGAAGCGATCGATGAGCTTTTTGCAAAACTTGATAAACTAGTGCAAGGAGATGTCTTAGCTCTTTCAGGAAGTATTCCACAGACATTGCCAGAAGATATTTATGAGCAGATTATGGAGCGTTTACAAGACAAAGGTGTTTTGATTGCGGTGGATGCGACAAAAGATTTATTATTAAATGTACTAAAATATCATCCATTTCTTATCAAGCCAAATAATCATGAGTTGGGAGAAATGTTCCACGTAGTATTAAATTCCGACGAAGATATTATCTACTATGCAAAAGAATTACAAAAACAGGGAGCTAGAAATGTATTAATTTCTATGGCAGGTGACGGAGCAATCCTTGTGACGGAGACAGATGAGGTTATTAAGATGGGAGTTCCAAAAGGAGTTATTAAAAATTCTGTGGGAGCTGGAGATTCTATGGTAGCTGGATTTTTGGCAGGATATTTAAAGACGGGAAGTTATCAGGAGGCATTGAAGCTTGGAACAGCATCAGGAAGTGCGACAGCATTTTCGGAGGGATTGGCTGAAAAAGCATATATTGACGAATTATTGAAAACTCTCTAGAGTTAGAAATTTCGTTAGAGATATATATAGTGGACGGCAAAAAAGGAATCAATATATTTTTCAAAAGCTATATTTCTGAAGAATATATTTATCCTTTTGCAGTTGGGATATGAGTATACCTAATATAAATAATTTATTGAAAAGAGGATATTGTAAAATGGATTTCTTATATAAAAGATTGATAATGTTGAGGTGACTTAGCAATTTATCCTGTTAAGAAAACATTTTACAATATCTTCTTTTTTGTTGACAGTATAAATTCGCTGATGATACAATAGGGCAAATGTAGGATAAATTTAATTATTTGAGAAGGGAGTACTAATGAAGAAGCTAAAAAAGTTTTTTATGATTCTTCTTATGTTTATTGTTCTATGTGTATTTACAGGTTGTGGAGCATTAGAAGTATTCGGAAAAACAGAATTGCCCCAGATTAAAACTCAAGAAGAGCTCTGTAAGTTTGTACAAAATAAATTAAAATCGGGGGAGGAAGAGATAAAGGCATATGTCTCTACGGATATTACAGAGGAAGAATTTATTGACTTGAATCAATATATAGACGGTTATTATGGAAAAATTAACGAATATAGTTATAGAAATTCCTTAAAAAAGGGGTATTATAGTGTTGTAATGTATGCTGAGGTTTCTGATAATTATTATGCAGAGCGTATTGTCTTAGATAAAATGCAAAAGAGTAAAGCGAGTGAAAGAGCAGCAAAATTGGCCGATAAGGCTGAGCAGATTTTAGAAGAAATTATACAAGATGATATGACAGATTATGAAAAGGAATTGGCAATTCATAATTATATTGTCTCCAACGGAGAGTACGGATATATAGAGGGAAAAGAAAAGGAACAATCTTATCGGGCGTACGGAATTTTAGTAAAAAAGAAAGGGGTATGTCAAGCTTACGCAGAAGCGATACAGCTATTATTGACTCTATCTGGTATAAAAAGTAAAATTATAGTGGGAAAAGGGAAAGAAAACGGGGAGAATCACGCGTGGAATTTAGTAAAATTAGATGATAGTTGGTATCAGTTAGATACAACGTGGGATGATCCGGCACCTGACAGAGAGGGAAGAATTTTATATACATATTTTAATTTGACAGATGATCAGATGGCAAAAGATCATGAGTGGAATAAGAGTGGATATCCAAAAGCGAATGGAGAAAAGTATAATTATTATAAAAAAGAGGGAATATGTTTTAAGACACAAACAGAGGCGAAAAATTATATGAAAGATTTAGTTTCTTATGAACATGCCACCGTGATTGATTTTATGGTGGAAGATTATGATGAAGATAAGTATGGGAAAGAATGGGGAAGTTTTCTTTGGGATATAGGGAATATAAAATCAATTTCTTATGAAATATATGGAAAAGAAGAGAAGGTTGCTTTTCGATTTTATGTGGAATATGAAGATTGATGTTCACCATGTCTAAAGAAAGTTTACGTTTTTATTAGTAAAAAATCGGTAAAAAGTACGTATTTACAAAACTTTATAATTCGTATATTTTTGTAAATATATTTAATGTACAGCTAATCTTATGGAAAAGAAAGGAAATGGAGTATGAATAAAGAAGGGTTTATACAAGAATTACAAGAATGTTTATATGGAGAGGTAGATAATAACATAATTTTAGATTCTGTCTCTTATTATAGAAGCTATATAGAAGAGCAGATAGGAACAGGAAAATCAGAACAGCAGGTATTAGAAGAACTCGGAGATGCCGCTTTTATTGCAAAATCTATTATTGATGCTAATGAGAGCGGAAACATAAAAAGAACGAGGTCAGAAGAAGAGACGGTTCACTACGGCGATCCATATGAGGAGATGGAAAAACAAGAGAGAAGACAAAATATTGAGAAGAAAACTTCTAATATTTTACATTGGATTATTGGAATTGCAATTTTGATAGTAGTTATCACTGTTGTGGGAACAATCGCTAAAATTTTACTTCCATTTATTGTAGTGCTTGCGGTTGTTTTATTTATAAAAAGATTATTCGACGGACGCTATTAATTAGCCTTGACAAAAAAGGTGAGAATGATATATGATAGCTATGTGAAAAAGAAAACACGTAGAAGAGAAGAGTAAGCTGCGTAAGCCTACAGAGAGAGATGCCTTGGCTGGAAGCATCTTGGTCTAAACAGTCTGAAAACTAACTCTGAGTGGCACCAATCCTGCCCGGTTGACACCGTTATCGTCTTTAAGAGGTCTACTTTGACAAGAAGGGTGGAACCGCCGATTGCATATTGGTCCCTATCAGCTTTGATGGCTGATAGGGATTTTTTTATTTATTATAAAAGTCCAAGAAAGTGAGTGGATTTTTGTTTATAGTTGTATCTGCGAAGCAGATAGATAAGCTTGCTATGAGAGTTTCATCAATATAGTTAGAAAAAAGTATTTGGTGAAAAAGTAATCATATTTCATGATAAAGAAAGAATAAATAATAGAAAGGAAGATATTATGGAAATCACATTAAAAGATGGTTCAAAAAAACAGTATGATAATGCGATGTCTATTTTAGATATCGCTAAGGATTTGAGTGAAGGTCTTGCCAGAGTTGCATGTGCTGGAGAGGTAGATGGGGAGGTAAAAGATCTCAGAACAGTAGTAGATAAAGACTGCGAGTTAAATATATTGACATTTCAAGATGATAAGGGAAAAGATGCATTTCGTCACACAGCATCTCATATTTTGGCGCAGGCTGTAAAACGTCTCTATCCAGAGGCAAAATGTGCGATTGGACCAGCGATTGAAGAGGGATTTTATTATGATTTTGATATGCCTTCTCTATCCAGAGACGACTTAGATAAAATTGAGAAAGAGATGAAAAAGATTGTAAAGGAAAATCATAAGATTACTTCTTTTACTCTTCCAAGAGAGGAAGCAATTGCTCTTATGAAAGAGAAAGATGAACCTTATAAGGTAGAATTGATTGAAGACTTACCAGAGGATGCAATTATTTCTTTCTATACACAGGGAGAGTTCACAGACCTCTGTGCTGGACCACATCTTATGTCCACAAAGCCAGTAAAAGCATTTAAGCTTACATCTTCTTCTGGAGCTTACTGGAGAGGTAGCGAAAAAAATAAAATGCTCACAAGAATTTACGGAACAGCTTACACAAAGAAAGAAGATTTGGCAGCGCGTCTTGAGTTTTTGGAAAATATTAAGAAAAGAGACCATAATAAATTAGGTCGTGATATGAATCTTTTCACAACAGTTGATGTCATCGGTCAGGGACTTCCACTTATCATGCCTAACGGTGTTATTATGATCAAAGAGATGCAGCGTTGGATTGAAGATTTGGAGGATAATGAATGGGGCTATATTCGTACAAAAACTCCTTTAATGGCGAAGAGTGATTTATATAAGATTTCAGGACATTGGGGACATTATAAAGAGGGAATGTTTGTTCTTGGAGATGAGAAAGTAGATAAAGAAGTATTTGCACTTCGTCCAATGACATGTCCATTCCAGTATTATGTGTATAAAGCAAACCAGCATTCTTATCGTGATCTTCCACTTCGCTACGGTGAGACATCTACATTATTCCGAAACGAGGATTCAGGTGAAATGCATGGTTTGACGCGTGTTCGTCAGTTTACAATTTCTGAGGGGCACTTAATTGTAAGACCAGATCAAATGGTAGAAGAGTTTAAGGGATGTCTAGCTCTCGCATAGCATTGTCTTCAGACATTGGGATTAGAGGAGGATGTAACTTACCATTTATCTAAATGGGATCCAGAAAATAAGGAAAAATATATCGGAGAGCCAGAGGTTTGGGAAGAGACAGAGCAGCATATCCGTGACGTGCTCACAGAGCTTGAAATTCCATTTGTAGAGGATGTGGGAGAGGCAGCTTTCTACGGACCAAAAGTAGATATCAATGCCAAAAATGTATATGGCAAGGAAGATACAATGATTACAATTCAGTGGGATGCTCTCTTGGCAGAACAGTTTGATATGTACTATATCGATGAGAAGGGCAATAAGCAGCGTCCATATATTATTCACAGAACATCAATCGGATGCTATGAGAGAACTCTCGCTTGGTTAATCGAAAAATATGCGGGATTATTCCCAACATGGCTTTGTCCAGAGCAGGTTCGCGTTCTTCCTATTTCTGAGAAATACGGCGACTATGCAGAAAAAGTAAATGCAGAGCTTAAGAAAAACGGAATTCGTTCTTCTGTTGATAATCGTGCAGAAAAGATTGGATATAAGATTCGCGAATCTCGTCTTGCAAAGGTTCCATATATGTTAGTTGTCGGAGCAAAAGAGGAAGAAGAAAATGTTGTATCTGTTCGTAGCCGCTATATGGGAGATGAGGGACAAAAACAATTATCTCAATTTATCGATGAGATTTGTAGAGAAATTCGCACAAAGGAAATCAGAAAAATTGAGCAGAAAGCTTGACATATAAAAAAAGCTATGATATAGTATTAGATGTTTTGGAAGTCAGTATTTTAAAGACTTTGTGAAAAAAGTAGAGTATCCGCTCTCACCTTAGCACGATAGATGTGACTCGGGTTTTAGATTTAAGAAATAAGATTGATTGTTTTGCAGAGAATGTGAGCTTAAAAAGTCTTGCAAACTTAGAATCATACTTAGATACTAAAGTGGATAGTCTATCAGCTATCCACTTTTTCTATTATGAGAGTAGGAAATGAATAAAATGAAAATTATTATGGAGGTGTACTACTATTAGCGATTTAATGATTAATGAGCAGATTAGGGACAGAGAAGTAAGATTAATTGGACCAAATGGTGATCAGTTGGGAATTATGTCTTCTAGAGAGGCATTGAAGAGAGCTAGAGAAGAGGACTTAGATTTGGTAAAGGTTGCGCCAGGGGCTAAGCCACCAGTTTGCAAGATTATTGATTACGGCAAATATCGCTATGAGCTTGCAAGAAAAGAAAAAGAAGCTAAGAAAAAGCAAAAAACAATTGATATTAAAGAAGTAAGACTATCCCCTAATATCGACACAAACGACTTGAATACAAAGGTAAATCAAGCACGTAAGTTTTTATCAAAGGGAGATAAAGTAAAAGTAACACTTCGATTCCGCGGAAGAGAGTTGGCACATGTGAATGCAAGTAAGGTTATCTTAGATGAGTTCGCCGAGAAGCTTTCTGATGTTGCCACAGTAGATAAGCCAGCGAAATTCGAAGGAAGAAGTATGGTAATGTTTTTAACAGAAAAACGTTAAAGTTATACTCATCTGGGCATATCGAATTTCATGCCCTGAGGGCGAACAGCTTTAGCTGTCCGATAAAGTATATTTAGATCTTACAAGATACTCCTACTAGAGGTAGTGAGATGAAATTTAAGGAGGAAATTAGTCATGCCAAAAATGAAAACAAAAAGAGCTGCTGCAAAGCGTTTTAAAAAAACAGGTACAGGTCAATTAAAGAGAATGAAAGCTTATAAGAGCCATATCTTAACAAAGAAATCTCCTAAGAGAAAGAGAAACTTAAGAAAATCCATCGTTGTAGATGCAACAAACATGAAGAACATGAAGAAAATCTTACCTTATATGTAAGATCAAAAGAGTAAAATTAGGAGGAATATAAAATGGCAAGAGTAAAAGGTGCTTTAGGAGCAAGAAAAAGACATAATAGAACATTAAAGCTTGCAAAAGGTTATAGAGGAGCAAGATCAAAACAGTATAGAGTAGCAAAACAGTCCGTAATGAGAGCTTTGACAAGTTCTTACGCTGGTAGAAAACAGAGAAAGCGTCAGTTTAGACAGCTTTGGATTGCACGTATCAACGCTGCAGCTAGAATGAACGGACTTTCCTACAGCAAAATGATGCATGGATTAAAGGTAGCTGGTGTAGATATCAACCGTAAGATGTTATCCGAGATGGCTATCAACGATGCAGCTGGATTTACAGCATTAGCAGAGTTAGCAAAAGCTAATATCTAATCAGGAAAAGAATTAGACGGTGAGGCGATGCTTTACCTCACCGTTTTTATTAGTAGAAAACGAAGTTTTTTGAGTTGTGTAAAATGTATCTAATGTTTTAAAAAAAATACAAAAAAAGACTTGCATTTTAGGAAAAGCTGTGGTAATATACTAATTGTTCGTGAGGGACATAAGTTAATAAGCAGTTGTGGCGGAATTGGCATACGCGCTAGACTAAGGATCTAGTCCGGGCTAACTGGGTACGGGTTCAAGTCCCGTCAACTGCACTATAAAGGCTCTGTATTTATAATAGATATAGAGCTTTTTGTCATTTATAAAAAAAGAGAAGATATCATAAAGTCGTTTCTATGTCAAAAGTGATAATTTTTATTGCTTTTAATAGAATCGTATGGCATAATTAAAATATGAATAAAGATATTATATTTTTTTAGTAGCCAAGGAGTGAGCTTTATGGGATATCAAGATGAATGGCTTCTTTTGGAAGCAGGGGACGATATTGATGAGATGGAGCACAGACAACCGACGGAAGAATTTTTGTTTTATCGAGCAGTGGCGAGTGGAGATGTAGAGGCAGTAAGGAAAAATTGTAAGCAGGGAAGGTTTGTGGAGAGTGAAGGAGTAGGCATTTTATCACGAAATTCAGTGACGAATTTGAAATACCATTTTGTCATTACAACTGCAATGATTACGCGTTTATGTAAACAGAATGGAATGGAGTTAGAACAGGCATTTCGGCTGAGTGATTTTTATATACAGAAACTAGATTATATTCATACAGTACAGGGTGTTCAGAGCTTGCATGATGAAATGGTAATGGATTATACAGAGAAGATGCATATGTATTTTCGAAATAATACAAATTCTAAGCATATTAATGCTTGTAAAGAATATATTTATTCCCATATAAAAGAGAGGATTACGATTGAAGATTTGGCGGATGAAGTTGGGGTGTCAGCTAGTTATCTGTCACGGTTGTTTAAAAAGGAAACAGGGATTTCTGTGAGTGCTTATATACGGGAACAAAAAATTGATATTGCGAAGAATTTGTTGCGATTTAGTGACTTTTCTATGATTGATATCGCAAATCGTCTGTCATTTTCCTCACAGAGTCATTTTATACAGCAGTTTCGCGAAATTGTTGGCATGACACCAAAAAAATATCGAGATGTACATTATATGGTTCAGTGGGATATTGAAAAAGAAGCATCAGGGATATTGGATAAAATAGAGATAGATGATACATAAAATATATGGGCGCAGCATAGTAAAAATGCTGCGCTCATTATAATTATTTTAGAGGATTAATATAATTTCATTTGTATCATCGAGAATTTCAACAGGTATGTAATTATCAGCAAGTTCCCTGCCGTTAAGTACAAGTTTTGTATATCCAGATTCTTTTCTGGTCGGATTTTCTACAATAATATGCAGATGCTTGCCACGGAAGTTTTTATCAATTTCAAAGTGAGTCCAATCTCTTGGAATGGCTGGAGAGATTTTTATTCCATTTAAGTCAGGACGAAGACCTAAAATACCTTCAACACATCCTACCATAACAGTTGAGGCGGTTCCAGTCAGCCAGTGTACGTGGGAGCGACCAAAATGTTTACTTGCTTTGCCTTCAGTAAACTGACCATAGCAATATGGTTCTAGTTGACGAATTTCAGCTCGGTCATTTTGGGCAGCTGGAGCGTTTTCTATAAAGTAAGTAAAAGCACGCTCTCCGTGTCCGCATAGGGCTTCTGCAAGAATAAGCCATCCTTGAGACTGGGAGAAGATACCGGCATTTTCTTTTGTGCCTTGATTATAAATAGTTGCGAGGGCACCGTCGAAGGAATGTGCATGATAAGGTGGGTCCATTAAGATTGCGCCGTATTCTGTATTTAGTCTCTCGTATACATTGTTAAGTGCAATATCTGACTGTTCTTTTGATGCAAGTCCACTTATAACTGCCCAGGTTTGAGGATTTAACCACATATTTGCTTCAGGGTCTGTAGGTGCTCCAATTCTTTCTCCAGCTTCGGTATAGCCTCGGATGAAACGGTCATTATCCCAACAGAGATTTTGTATTTTTTCATTAATTTCATTTAATTTTTCATCTAAGTATTTTATATAATCTAAGTCCTTTTTGTGCTTAGCAAAATTTTTTAATATTATCATTGCATAATAAAATTGCATGGCAACAAAGGAGGATTCGCCATTTGCGCCTAGGCGGAGACAATCATTCCAGTCCGCATATAGGCCGGCAGGTATGCCATGAGGTCCAAGATGTTCAAAGGAGAAGCGAATTGCACGTTTTAAATGTTCGTATACGCTTCCTTCTTCTTTATTTGCAAAAGGAATAATTTCATCGAGGAATGCGGTATTTCCAGTCTCGGCAATATATTTATAGACTGTTGGGAAAAGCCATAGAGCATCATCTGCACGGTATGCGGGATGTCCAGTTTCTTTCACATAGGATGCGTCGTCTGGTGTATCCTCATGTCCTGGGTTATGTGTAAATTTTACGAGTGGGAGTCCACCGCCGTTATCCACCTGCGCAGAAAGCATAAAACGGATTTTTTCTACTGCCATTTCTGGAGCGAGATGAATAATTCCTTGAATGTCTTGTACAGTGTCTCGATAGCCATAGCCATTGCGTAGTCCACAGTAGATAAAAGAAGCTGCGCGTGACCATATAAAGGTCATAAAGCAGTTATAGGCATTCCATGTATTAATCATAGTATTAAATTCTGCACTTGGTGTGTTTACTTTAAGGTTTTCTAGTTTTTTATTCCAGTCTGCCTTTAGTTCAGATATTTCTTGTTTCATTGCTTTTGCTGGATTTGCATAGGACTGAATAATTGTGGCAGCTTCAGCAGATGGCTTCATGCCGAGCAAGAAAACAATTGTCTTTGTCTCTCCTGGCATTAATGTGACATTACAAGAAAGAGCTCCACAGGAATTTTCGTTATAGCTTGTAATATTTCCAAGGTTACCAGATATAACACCCTGTGGATTACTGTATCCGTGATATTTTCCAAGAAAACATGTTTTGTCTCCACAGTAGGAAGAGACATCAGCTCCTGCAAGACCGAAGAAACGTTCAATTACTTTTTTGTTATCGACTTGTTTCTCACTTGGGAGAGCATCCAAATTGCCGTGGAGCTGTTGTGTAATGCGGTTGCCCTCAAATAGCGTCTGGGTAATGAATAGAGAGTATTGCAAATTTACTTGATCTTGTTCATAATTGCTGTGATTAGTAAATTCAGCGTAGCCAGTTAACGTAAAATCTCTTAGTTGTCCTGATTGGTTAGTTATAGAAAGTCCCCATACTTCATAGGATTTTCCAAGTGGAACATAGTAAATTGATTCGGAATGAATTTTGTCATAGTCGGCAGTCATTTTGGTATATCCTATGCCATGTCGGCATTCGCTTTTATAGGGACCTAGTTTCTTTCCAACTGGCTGCCAGGAAGCAGACCAGTAGTCTTTTGATGCGTTATCTCGGATGTAAATATATCGCCCAGGTTGATCAAAGTTATTGAAAATATAGCGCAAAATTCTTCCGTTTGCTCCAGATTTTGCAAAGCTATAACCTCCTGCATTGTTGGAAATAATTGCTCCGTATTCAGGAGAACCTAAATAGTTTACCCAAGGAGAGGGGGTATCTGGTCGCTCAATTACGTATTCACGGTTGATGTCATCAAAATATCCATATCTCATTTTGTTGTACCTTCCTTTTTCATTTTAAATTAGCGTTACTGTCACCTTATGTCTTTCATCTGAGAGTGCATAGAGCATTTCTCGTGGAAGAACGGCGTAGGAATCTTCGGCGGTTATAAGCTTTGTATCATCACAGAAAGCAGAGGCTACTGTATAGTTGCCAAAATCTTTACCATCTTTGTTTTCATAAATAATATCAAGGTGTTTTCCAGCGAAAGTAAGCGAGATAGAGGCGATTCCATTATCATCAAATTGCTCCGCCAGAAGTTTTGGAGATAAGATAAGATTTCCTACTTCTCCACGGACACCGAAAACTTCCATAATCATAGTCATCATATACCAGCTTGCCGCACCTGTCAGATAGTGATACATTCCGCGACCATCAGAGCGGAAGTATTCTGGAATGCCTGGATATATATGACTGGTATCAAAGTCTAGGGCAGTGTCAGAAAGTGTTTTTAAAGCTTTCAAGCCTTCTTTTGCAAATCCACGGCGGTATAATGCGTTAGCATACATAACAGCCATATGAGAAAAAACAGCACCGTTTTCTTTTTCTCCATAAGCAAAACCAAACATACGCCCCATATCAAATTTTAATTCATGAAAATCCGTGTTCAGGCGATAACCTCCGATTTCTTTTTGATAGAGGTAATGATCTGCACTTTTTACAATTTTTTCAATCTGTGTGTTTGTTGCGACATAGCCCATGATGGCAAATACTTGTCCAGTTAGCATCATACGCATATGGTCATGATGAAAACCTTCAACGGCAAGTTTGTGATTGTCATAATAGCTGTTAAACCAGCCCTCATCTGCTAGGCCATCAATCCACTCCTTGCTTCTTAAATGCTCAGTTAGCCAGGTTGCTTTTTGAGTTAGATTGGAAGCAAGTGATAAGAGGGAGAATTTTAATCGTCTGCCGCTGATATTATGTTTACATCGAATTGTATACTCGGATAAAATTTTATGTTTCTTCTCAATATCATCAAATAATCCAGAATCATTATTGAGTAAAATTTCAATTTCTTCTAGAAGCTCAACTGGTTGATTCGGATATAGGCTGTCCATAAGGCGAATCATTGCTGCAAGTTCCTTTAGATTGCCAGCATATGCACAAGTAAAAGCGACACTTTCTCCATGTTCCGCTGCCATATCTAGAGCGTCATTCCAATCTGCGTTACGCAGTCTGTATATATTATGTTCTCCGACTCCATAAAAAGCGGTGAGCTGTTGGATTAGAAGATGTTCCAAAATACTTCCCATATAGATAGTATTTTCGCTAGTACGCTGTTTACTGCCGTAATCATCATTCCAAAGAATATCAAGTTCTGTACCACGCATGGTTTGTGCATCCTTAAAATAGGGAACTTGTTTGTTTAAAATTTGAACGTCTCCAGTTTGGTCAATATAAAGTTTTGTTGTCATTAGTGGCCAGAGTGCGTGATCCATCCAGACACGGGCGATGCCGTTACGGTCTGCGATAAAATTTCCGTCTCCGTCTCCGATAATTGTTGCGTTCGTTCCATCGATACGGACACCGCCATAGTTTTTGGAAATCATATTTCCTACATCTTGTGGCTCCATCAATAAAAGGGAGAGACAGTCCTGCCATAAATCACGCCAACCCCGGCCACCACGACCATAGTCGTGATGAGGCAAAAAGGAACAGCCAAATAAGCGGCGCAGAAATGGTTGAAAGCTGACCCATTTCATGAGACGGTCAAAATTAGTATTTTTAGTGTGAAAGTTGATATTTACCTTATCTCTCCAGTATTTTTTTGTCTCATCTAAGGCTGAAAGTATTTTATCAGTAGTATTGTATTTTTCAAAAATATTATCGATGTTTGTTTTGTTATCTTCTGTACCAAGAAGAACGATATATTCTGCTTTCTCATTAGGAGCGAGAGAGATTTTCTTAAATCGAAAAGCTCCCATTCCTTCCTTTCCAGCTGCATTGCTAAAGGCAGGATATCCTGGATATTGCTCATATACGGCGCGAGGATGTGTATAGGATCCTCCTTCTCCAATGAAATCTTCTACAGTGGGGTAGAAGCTCTCTGGTGTCTGGCTATTTCCTGTGCATCCAATAACATAATAAATTTGATGATTTGGATGATGTCCTCTCTCATCAAAAGACATTGTTGGACATACAAGGACGCCGTTTTCAGTTGTCTGTATACGGTGAAGCAAGGAAGTCACATTTCGGTGGTCTCGT
>Ga0129308_1002785_pt1 | contig 13897 bp, 15 predicted proteins | sample L827metagenome_FD_94440 | JGI IMG/M metagenome (GOLD analysis project Ga0129308, IMG submission 94440) | Ring-tailed lemur group fecal microbial communities from Wisconsin, USA - L827 metagenome | ecosystem: Host-associated > Mammals > Digestive system > Large intestine > Fecal | place: USA...
ACAAAAATTTACTCTTTTAACGCATATTAGTAATATTATATCAGAATTATTTCAATTTAGCTATATGCAGAATACTCCCGTACACAAAATTCCTGCCGAAAATAATACAAATTTTAAAATATCAAGACGGCTTTCTTTTTTTGGCAAAGCCAGCACACAGCCTATATATATAAGCATAACCGCCGACAGTACATACAAAAATACATATATTATGTTCATTTCAGCCTTTGTAAGCCTTTCCCCGAAATAAAAACATCCTGTGCCTGCAAACACTCCTCCTGCAAAGCATTGGGCATACTCTCTTATTTTTTCCATATAAAAACCAACCTTTTTTAGGTGTTTACAAAAAATTATATAGAAAAAACAAATTTTTTATGTTTGTACCTTATTCCTCTGTGCCTGCTTTCAGCTTTTCAGCCTGGTCGGTAGTTATAAGCGTATCTATAATGTCGTCCAAATCTCCGTCAATAATGGCGTCTATTTTGTGCAGCGTAAGGCCTATTCTGTGGTCTGTAACCCTTCCCTGAGGGAAGTTGTAGGTTCTTATTTTCTCGCTTCTGTCGCCCGTTCCCACCTGAGAACGTCTTTCAGCCGATATTTTGCTGTCATGCAGCTGTCTTTCCATTTCATAAAGCCTTGCGTAAAGCACCTTAAGGGCTTTTGCCTTGTTTTTTATCTGGCTTTTTTCGTCCTGACACGAAACCACAATTCCGCTTGGAATGTGCGTTACACGAACAGCGGAATCAGTTGTGTTTACGCACTGTCCGCCGTTTCCCGAGGCTCTGAAAACATCAATACGCACATCGTTCATGTCAATATTAACGTCTACTTCCTCAGCCTCAGGCAAAACAGCAACCGTTGCCGTTGAGGTGTGTATTCTTCCGCCGGACTCTGTTGAGGGAACTCTCTGAACCCTGTGAACGCCGCTTTCAAATTTAAGGCGTGAGTATGCGCCACTGCCGGAAATCATAAATGATATTGAGCTGAAACCGCCCATATCGCTTTCGTTGGCACTCATTATTTCCGTTTTCCAGCCCCGTCTTTCGGCATAGCGTGAATACATTCTGAAAAGGTCGCCTGCAAATATATTTGCCTCGTCGCCGCCTGCGCCGCCTCTTATTTCCATAATTACGTTTTTATCGTCATTAGGGTCTTTTGGCAGCAGAAGAAGCTTTATCTCGTCCTTAAGCCTTTCCTCAGCCTCACGGCTTTGGGCAAGCTCAGCCTTAAGCATATCCCTGAATTCCTCATCACTTTCACCCTCAAGCATTTCAAGGGCGTCCTGTGCGCTTTTCTGCGCTTTTTTTAATTCATTATATTTTTCAACAATAGGGGTTATTTCGCTGTATTCCTTCATAAGCGAACGCCATTTATTCTGATCCCCAATTACGTCAGGGTCATTTATCATAAGCCCAAGCTCTTCGTGCTTTGCCTTAAGATCCTCTATTTTTTCAAACATAAATACTATCTCCCAAATTAAAGCCTGCCTGCAGCAACCCTGTCAAGACCTGCCAAATCCTTAATAATCTTCACATCTTTATAGCCGTTTTCCTCAAACAGCTTTTTTACCGCATCTGCCTGATTATACCCTATTTCAAAAAATATATGCCCGCCCTCATTAAGGTGAGCTTTTCCCTCAAAAATTATCTGTCTGTAAAACATAAGCCCGTCATCACCGCCGTCAAGGGCGCCTTTTGGCTCAAAATTTTTAACCTCTCGCATAAGTGTGGGTATAACAGCAGTTTCTATATACGGCGGATTTGATACAACGGCGTCAAATTTTTCGCCCTTTAAGCCGTCAAAAACATCGCTGTATACAAATTTTACATCTGCCCCGTTAAAGGCGGCATTTTTCTCTGCCGTTTCCAATGCGGCTGTGCTTATGTCACATGCTGTCATGTCAAAGCCCTCAAGGGCAAGGCTTACGGCTATGCAGCCACTTCCTGTGCCTATATCAAGCATTTTTTTTAAACCGAATTTTTTGCCGTATTCAATAACCGTTTCAACAAGCACTTCCGTATCAGGCCTTGGTATAAGCACATTTTTGTTTACCAAAAACTCATGGTCAAAGAAAAAACTTTTTCCTGTTATATACTGGCATGGCTCGCCCTTTTCTCTGCGCTGAACCATTTTTTCAAAGCTGTCATATTCCTCGTCAGTAAGTATATAATCATTTTTTGTAAAAAGCTGAATTTTTGAAAAGCCCACAGCCTTCATCATAAAAAGCTCGCTGTCAAGGGCATATTCCTCTGCTCCGCTTGCCTTAAGGCGTTTTTTTGCCTCAAAAAGACATTTTTCAACTGTGCATCTGTCCTTATTCGGGCTCATCCTCCAGCACTCCCTTCATGGCGGCTATGGCACATTCTATCTGGCTGTCGTCAGGCTCTTTTGTTGTAAGCAGCTGAAGGCAAAGCCCCGGTTTGCTCACCATTTCTACAAGCTTTGAATCAGAATTTCCCGCCCATTTTATAACCTCATATGAAATGCCGGCTATAAAAGGCACAAGCAGTATACGGCTTATAAGCCTTAAAATAATTGTGTCCGTTCTTATAAAAAAGAAAACCACCATGCTTATAATCATAACTATAAGCAGAAAGCTTGTTCCGCATCTTTTGTGCAGTCTTGTATGTTTTCTTACATTTTCCACTGTAAGCTCAGCGCCGCTTTCAAAGCAGTTTATGGTTTTATGCTCAGCCCCATGATACTGATAAACTCTCTTTATTTCCTCCATACGGGCAATAAGCCAAATATAGCCCAAAAATATGCCTATTCTCACAAGACCCTCAACTATGCCAAGCGCCCATGTTCCCGGCAAAATAGGCTTAAAAAGCGAGCCTATAAAAACAGGCAGCATAAAGAAAAGACCTATTGAAAAAACTATTGAAAGACATACGCTGAAATATATAAGTATATCCGTAAATTTATCGCCGAATTTATCAAGAAGAAATTTTTCAAATTTTGAAGGTTCTTCTGTTTCGTCCTCAAGCCCCGCAAGCTGTGCCGAGCGCATTATAATTTTTACTCCCGTAATAAGGCTTTCAACAAATGCCGCCATTCCTCTGAAAATTGGCAGTTTAAAAAAAGCATGTCTACTGAGAACGGCATCACGCGGATTTTTTTCTATGGTTATGCTTCCGTCAGGCACCCTTACGGCAAGAGCATACATTTTTTTGCCCATCATCATTACGCCTTCTATAACAGCCTGACCACCTATGTTTGTACGTTTCAAAACTGCCTCACCTACCTTTCTTTTATAAAGCGGATAGATTTTCGTTCAAATCTATCCGCTTTGTATCAGCCGCAGCTTTCATTAACAAAAAGGCCCGGATAAAACACATCCGAGCCCTTAGTTTCAAAATTATTTTCTGCCGTATTTTTTGTTGAACTTTTCAACGCGTCCGCCGGCTTCAACAAGAAGTTTCTGGCTGCCTGTATAGAACGGATGGCACTTTGAGCAAACTTCAACTCTGATTTCTTCTTTTGTTGAACCTGTTACAAATTCATTACCACAGTTGCATCTAACCTTGCACTGATGATATGCTGGATGGATTCCTTCTCTCATTTTTTTCACCTCTCAAATATATTGTTGATCAATAATCTAACATTATTTATAGACAACAATAGAATTATATCATGTCAATTTGCTTTTTGCAATAGAAACATATTATTTATTTTCCAAAAGCGGCACGGTTTTTACAAATTCCTCGTTATTTTTTGTACGCTTCATAAGGTCAATAAGGCTTTCGGCGGCGTCCGGCGCAGGCATATTTGCCGTCAGCTTGCGCAGAATGTAGACTGCGTCCATTTCTTCTTTATTAAGCAGCTTATCCTCACGCCTTGTGCCTGATTTATTTATGTCTATTGCAGGATAAATTCTTTTTTCGGAAAGTCTTCTGTCCAGCACAAGCTCCATGTTGCCCGTTCCCTTAAATTCCTCAAAAACCACATCGTCCATTTTACTTCCTGTTTCCACAAGGGCTGTGGCAAGTATTGTAAGGCTGCCGCCGTTTTCAATATTTCTTGCCGCGCCGAAAAGCTTTTTGGGCATATACAGCGCCGCCGGGTCAAGACCGCCCGAAAGCGTTCTGCCGCTTGGAGTTACAGTAAGGTTATAGGCTCTTGAAAGCCTTGTTATGCTGTCCAAAAGAATTACAAGGTCTTTTCCCTGCTCCACAAGGCGTTTTGCTCTTTCAAGCACCATTTCGGCAACTCTTTTGTGATGCTCAGGCTGCTCATCAAAGGTTGAATAAACTATTTCAACCTTTTCACCCTCTATTGAACGCTGTATGTCGGTAACCTCCTCAGGTCTTTCGTCTATAAGCAGAACAATAAGGTTTATGTCAGGGTGGTTTTTAACTATAGCGTTTGCCATTTTTGTAAGCAGAACGGTTTTGCCCACCTTTGGCGGAGCTACAATCATTCCTCGCTGCCCCTTGCCTATGGGTGAAACAAGGTCTATTATTCTGCCTGAAATTTCATCTCTTTCTGTTTCAAGGGTAAGCCTTTCAGTTGGATAAATAGGCGTAAGGTCCTCAAAATTGGGGCGTCTTATGCTTTTGTCGGGCGTATCTCCGTTTACGGTTTTTACATATATAAGGGCGTCAAAGCGTTCGCCGTCACGGCTTTCCCTAACTATGCCCCTTACGCTGTCGCCTGTTTTAAGATTAAAGCGTCTTATCTGGGCAGGGGCTATATAAATATCATTTGTTCCCGGAAGAAAGTTTTCCGCACGAAGAAAGCCGTAGCCGTCAGCCATTACCTCAAGTATGCCTTCCTCTATTTTCTGCTCCTGAGGGTATTCTTTGGCTGTCTGCTCTGCCTGTTCCTCTGCCTTTTCGCTTTTTACTTCCGCAGTATCAGCCTGTTTTTCGTTTTTTTCTTCTGCTTTTTCAGGCTGTTTTTCTGCTTTTTTTGCTGTTTCCGCCGTTTTTGCGGCAGACTTCTGCTCTTTTTCGTCTAAAGCGCATTTTTTGCCTTCATTTAAAAGCAACTCTATAAGCTCACTTTTTTTAAGAGATGATACATTTTTAAGCCCAGCTTCCTTTGCCGTCTGCTTAAGCTGAACAAGTGTCATTTTTCCGAGGCTTTCAGCTGTAAAATTCATACTGCCTTTCAACTCCTCTCAAAATCATCAGTTTTTGGGTATTTTCAGCTTCTGACCAATCTGAAGTCCGTTTTCATTGGTTATTCCGTTGGCTTCCATAATTTTTTTGTAGCCTGAATATGTACCGTAAACTTTTGTACTTATTGTGCTGAATGTATCACCCTCAACAACAGTGTATACATCATATTCCGTCGTAGCCTTAATTTCAGACGGATTTTCTTCGCCCTGTGGCGCCTCTGCTTCACCGCTGCTGCTGTTTTCGTCGTCATTGCTTTCGGTGTTTTCTCCGTCCTTATAGCTCTGAATTTCTTCCTCAAGAGCGAGCTTGTTTATTTTAAGCTCCTCATTTTCCTGCTGAAGAGATTCAAGGGACGCAATCTGGTCCTCTGCGTCGCTGAGCTTTCCGGAAAGAGAAACCGTTCTTACGGCAAAGAATATAAACAGGAAAATAAATATAACGCCTACTATCATGCCTATTTTCATATAATTTATCTGTCTGTCGTCATCTTCAAAATCTTCGTTTTCATTATCCATGAAAAAGCTGTCCAGCGCCGCGCCCTTTTCTTCTTTTCTCAGGTTTCTCATTTCGTGCTTATGCTCGCCCTTTTTCTTTCCTTCGGGACGAGGCGAATTTTTTTTGTTTTTCTCCATGCTTTCGCTCAGGCTCTCAAAATCCTCTTCCTGCTGAGGAGCAAAAAACATTCTGTCATCAATGGTTTTTTCGCTTTTTGCTCTTTCGCCTGTTTTAAGTACAGAATGCGGTTTCTCCTTAGCCTTATGTCTTATAACCTGAACAGGCTCGTCATCGTCAAAAACATAATCTATTTCGCCAAACTTCTGATTCTGCTTTTTTTCAGGCTGTTTCTCAACAGCCGCTTCACGTTCCTTGCTTTCCTTAATCTCCGTTTCAGCCTTAAGCTCTTCACGCATTTTGCGCACCTGAGATACATTAATTTTTTTAGTGCTGTCATCAGGAATTTCCGCATCTGTCATATCCTCTTTTGATACAGCGCTTTCCTTTAATGTTTTATTTTTAACTGCCTCAAGCATTGACGAGGTTCTGCGGGAATCTCTTCTTTCGCCTTCATACGGTGCGGCGCTTTCATTCCGCCTTCTTTCTTCCGCTTCTTTTCTTCCGTAATGAACGTCATTATGTCTGTTTTTTACGGGTCTTTCTTCACTTTCTCCCTTAAAAGGATGGTTTTTCATAAGATATTCAGTAAGCTCTTTAGGCAAATCATTGCCGGCATTACTACTTTTCAAATTTTCATTATCCATAACTTGCCTCCTGCAAAAATAAATGATCAATGCAAAATTTCGTATATTTTTTATATCTGCACACAAATTCTATTTTATCATTGTATATTTACAGCAGGCAAGTGTCAAATATTATCTTATTTTATTAATAAAAATTTAACAGCTTTTAAAGCACAAACTTTATTTCCTGCTTTCTGTATTTAAGCCACTGCGCAAGCTGGGCTATCATTTCATAATTAGTAGGCTTTCCCTTTTTGGGGTTTATGGTATTTCCAAATATATATTTCTTTTTATCACTGCTTATTCTGTCCCACGAAATGTCAATGGCATTTCTTATGGCTTTTTCAACTCCCGCTGCGGTTGTGGAATACTTTTTAGCTATTTCAGGGTACAGATTTTTTGTTATTCCGTAAAGCGCCTCACTGTCATTTACTGATATTTTAAGCGCTTCCGCTATGTATTGGTAGCCTTTAAGCCTTGCGCTTATTCCAAGGTCTGATAAAAGCTGTGAAACCGAAAAATCATCATTTCCGCTTTCTGCTTTACTAAATTCAAACATACTCTCTATTCTGCTCATAAGTATGCTTCTGTCGGCGGGCTTAAGCATAACACAATCGGCTCCGCAGCTAAAGGCTGTTTCCATAGCCGAAGAATCGGTAAGATGAGTAAGAATTATAAATTTTGGTTTGCGGACTATTCCATAATCGCACTTCACAATTTTGATTAAGTTAAATCCGTCTATTTTTTCAATATCGGGTTCTAAAACAACAAGCTGCGGCATAAATTTTTTGATCATAACATATGCCTGTTCTCCGTTAAGGGCAATTCCCGAAACTTTGACGTTTTCTCTGCCGTTCAATGCCCGTGCAGTCAGCTCTGCGCTTTGCGCATTGCTGTCTGCTATGATCACCTCTATAAGTTTCATACTTTCCCCTCCTTAAAACTAGTTACACCCCGTCTATAATCAAATTTTACCATTTTTAATTTCAATTTAAAGATACTAAATGGCACCCTTTTTAAGCCATATAACCACAAAATGTGCCAAATTAGAACCGATTTCGGCCATATCTGGATTTAGTACTTTAAAATTTGGTAAAAATAATGTAAAATATAACCATAAAATTAAGGAGATGATAAATTATAAGGATATAAGGAGATGATATTATGAATGACCAGTACAGCCAAAAAATCCATCAGATACTATCAAACAACATATTAAACCGTATATGTGAGCTTGATATTACAGTCAAATCACTGTCTGACAAAAGCGATGTGCCGTACGAAACAATTAAGAAGCTTATAAGCGGAAACACTCTTAATCCATCTCTTATGTCATGCTACAAAATATCCCAGGCTCTTGACATGACCATAGCCGAGCTGACATCAGATTCAAACCCGGATAAATATAACACAAAAGCCCTTGTTCCGCGTGCAAAGGAATTTTTGTGGGTTTTATGTGAAATTGAATATTCTGTGGGAAACTGGCAGAAAAATGCGCATATTCAGTCTGAAATATTGCTGTACAGCTGTATAATTGATGAAAATGATGAGCTGATGCTTAATGACAGCATGCCGGCTGAAAGCATTTCTTTTCCCATAAGCAGCAGACTTTGCGAATGCATTTTTGCCATACAGCTTCCTGACGACAGGTATCATCCTGTTTATTATAAAGACGACATAATAGTTGTTTCAGGCGACCGTTTTCCCGAAAACGGAGATGCCACGGTTTTTGTGCAGAATAACAAGCTTTATATAGAAAAATATGTTACCTCAGCCCCAAGAACCTTTATTCCTATTAATGAACGAAAAAGCCTGTTTAACGGAGATACCTCCGACATAATTGTGTTTGGATATGTATTTTCTGTTTTGCGCTGTGAATAAAACCTTAAAAAAGGCGGTATCCATAAAATACCGCCTTTTAACATATAAAAATATAGTTTTCACATACGCCGTAGAGGCGCAAAGCCTTTGTTTTATTTAAAATATTCCGTCCTTATACTTTTCCTCAAGGCGCTGTTTTCTTTCCTTCCAGTCAGGCATATATTTTTCAAGGTGTTTATAAAATTTTTCCCCGTGGTTTTGCTCCATAAAATGAATAAGCTCATGCAGTACCACCTGTTCAATACACTGAATATCCGTTTTTATAAGCTGAAGATTAAGTGTAATAAGCTTATCCGACGGTTTGCAGCTTCCCCAGCGGGTTTTCATGTTCCTTATATGTATCTGCGGCATAGGTATATTTTCTTCCTTTACCACAGAATGCATTTTTTCGGTTGTTTCCACAAAAACAGCTTCCGCCTGTTTTAAAAGCCATTTTTTATAAACTCTTTTAATATGCTCGCTGTCGTCGGCACTGCGGCTTTTTATAATAATTTCCGCACCCGATATTTCAACAGACTCCTCTTTGCTTTCAATAACCTCAGCCGTATACTGATTTCCCAAAAAATACAGTTTTTTTCCGCTGTAAATTTCTCCGTCGGGCTTAAGGCTGTTATACCTTTCAAGCTCCGCAAGGCTTCTTATTATCCATTCGGCACGGCTTTCCACAAAGTCGTTTATTTCCTTTAAAGGCACGCCAAGGCCTGCCGAAACCGAAATTGTTCCGCTTTCGCTAATCCTTATATTCAGATTTTTTACGGGTTTTCTTGTAAGCTCGTATTCAATAGGTATTCCAAAATACTGTATAGATTCTCTGCTCAAAACATTTCACCTTACATTTTTTTATTTAACGCTTTTTAATCCTCTTATTTTTTCAAACAGCTCAGATGAAGAGTTTACGGCGCTTTCATTTCCCAGTGTAACCCTTATGTTTTCACCAAAGGCTTTGTCAAAAAGCTCTCCAAAGGACGCTATTTCCTCTGCCTTTATTGAAATAAGCTCCTCTCTTTCCTTCTGCTTTTTTTCAGCCGTAATTGCGTTTAGATATTCGTTTACGGCTGTGTCAAACCTTGTTTGAAGACTCTTGGGTTTGTCCAGTTCATTTACCGCACCCAGAATATATTTTGTCATTTCTCTTTGGTTTATTTTTATATTTCTTAAAAATTCACCTATTTTTTCATAAGCCTCATAGGTTGCCTTTACGCTTGGGTCACGATAGGAATAGGTATATATTCCGCCGTTTCTTAAAATACTGCAGCCGCAGCCGTAAGCACCGCCCTTAACCCTTACCTCGTTCCACAAATATTCTGTGTTTACTATGTTTTTTATAACTCGCATTCTGCCGTCATACTCAAAGCCAAGCTTTTTAAAATCTGCGGCTATGGAATTATAAACCACCTTGGAGGAGGTTGTTATGGCTTCGGTTTTAACTGTTTTTCTTAAATTTATATCACTTTGTTCCTTTGGGCATGAGATAAGAGCCGCCTTGAAATCCGCCGCTTTGTGCACAATTTCATTTTCTGCCGTGCTTTCGCATTCAGCCGCAAAAATAAGGTTTTCTTTTGTAAATATTTTCTGCGCAGTTTTAGCGATATTTTCGCATACCGTCTCTATATTTTCCTCTGCCCACAATATAAAATCGTAAAAGGCTATGCCGCTTGTCATATCCATAAAGGCTGCCGAATTTTTGCAGCAGGAAAGAGCCCTTATTGATGCCGCCGAGTGTCCTCCGTCGTCAAATTTTCTCTCAAGATAGCCCTTTGTTTCCTTAATTATTTTAAGCATGCTTTCCTTGGCGTCAAACCTCATGGCAAGGGAAACCTCTTTCATAAGCTCAAACAGCTTTTGGCAGTTTCTCTCCAAAGCCTTTCCGTTTACGGCAAGGCATGGTATAAAACGCTTTTTATCGTCGGCAAAGGATATACATTCTGCGTCAATTCCGCCTGTATACATATTTATTTCGGAAGGAAGTGAGGAATAATCAAAGCTTTGGGTATCCAGCTTTCCTATAACGCTTTTCAAAAGCCCAACATAGCAAAGCTCCTCCTTTGAAAGACCGTCAGCCTTAAATACAGCCTTTAAATATACTATGCCGTTTGTGTTCGCATTAAGAACAAGCATGCCGTCTTTTTCTTCAATTTTGTCATATTCTTTGGTTCTGTCTATTTCGTCAGCGGAAAGCAGAGGAATCTGATTTATGGTTTCCTCGCTGTCAGGTGTGCTTTGATACTCCTTCAGCTCCTTTGTTTCCTTTATAATGGCATCAATTTCGCTTTCGGAAAGGCTTTCCTTTATTTTCTGAAGTTTTTGGGCATTTTTTCTGTCATTTTCAGCCTGCATGCCCTCCTCGGCTTCAACAACAACAAAGCTGCTGAAATCGTTATTTAAAATGCTTGTTTTAATTATATTTTCAAAATATCCCTTGTCTATGCCGTCACGCATAACATCAAAAAACTTCCATATTTTAAGGCATTCCGCAGGGTCCTGACCATGAAGATAGCCTTTCATCATACTCATGCCGTAAGCAAGGCCCTTTGGTCTGTAACCGTAGTCGGCCTCTCTCAGCATAAACTCCCAATAGTTAAGCGCCGAAAGCACAAGATTTTTGTCAAGTCCCTTTTGGGCGGCATTTTCAAGGCTTTCCTTAACAACAGACAGAAATCTGTCCTTATCCTCTGTTTTGCAGTTTTTGGCAATAATGCTCAGCACACACTGATAGGTGCTGTTGTCGTGCCAACCCTCTGCCTCTTCGCATATGCCGCTTTCAATAAGCGCCTTTTTAACCGGCGAGGCGTTTGTATCAAAAAGTATATAGGTAAGAATATCCATGCTGAGGGAATGAAGCAGGTCTGTTGATTTTCCCGTAACATAATTAAGGGCAAACATGGTGTCGTTTTCTTTTTTCTCACCCGCCGATACGGAATATTTTCCGCATTCATATTTGCTGAAAGGCGCACTAACCTCCGCAATGTCAGAGGCAATATGCTTTTTGTCAAATTTGCTTAAATATTCCCTGTCCAGCATTTCCATATGCTTTTTTATATCTGTGTTTCCGTAAAAATAGATATAGCTGTTGGACGGATGATAATATTTGTCATAAAAAGCCTTAAAATTCTCATATGTCAGCTCAGGTATGCAGTCAGGGTCGCCGCCGCTTTCAAAGCCGTAAACTGTATTGCCGAAAAGGCTTTTGTTTATAAGGGCGTTAAGCACTCTGTCAGGCGAAGAAAAAGCGCCCTTCATTTCGTTGTAAACCACACCCTTGTATTTAAGGCTGTCCTCAGGGCTTTCAAGCTCATAATGCCAGCCCTCCTGCATAAATATTTTCTTTTCCTTTAAAACCTCAGGCGCAAAAACCGCGTCCAGATAAACGCTCATAAGGTTTTCAAAATCCCTTTCGTTTCTGCTTGCCACAGGATACATTGTTTTGTCGGAATATGTGATGGCATTAAGATATGTGTTTAAAGAGCCCTTTGCAAGCTCGTTAAACGGGTCTTTTGCCTTATATTTTTCAGAGCCACAAAGCACGGAATGCTCCATAATGTGCGCCGTTCCGCAGCTGTCGGCAGGGGGCGTTTTAAAGGCTATAAAAAACACCCTGTTGTCATCGCTGCTGTCGGCATAAACAAGCCTTGCGCCGCTTTTTAAATGCTCAAAAACCCAACAGGTGCTGTAAATATCCTCAACGTATTCTTTTTTCAAAAGCTTAAAGCCGCTGTATAAATTATTTAAATCAAATTTTTCCATACATTTCTCCCGATAGTTAAATACAAATTTTCAAATTAAACCCTTTAATATTACAATTATAACCAAAAAATTTAATTTTATCAATTTTGTCATTTATAAATATAGTTATTTTCAATATTTTGAGTTATAATTAATTTGATTGAAAATTTTTCAGTCGGCTAAATGAAAAGCTATTGACAAATGCATGGCGTTAATTTATAATCATTATTAGTTAATAGTTATTTTCAACTAAATTTTTATCATCAGGAGGTTTTAAACTATGAAGAAATTTGTATGTTCAGTTTGCGGTTATGTACATGAAGGAAACCAGCCACCAGAAAAGTGTCCAGTTTGCGGCGTTGGTGCTGATAAATTTAAAGAACAGTCAGGCGGTCTTGAATGGGCAGCAGAGCATGTAGTAGGCGTTGCTCAGGGCTCAAGCGAAGACATTATGGCAGACCTTAGAGCTAACTTTGAAGGCGAATGCACAGAGGTTGGTATGTACCTTGCTATGGCAAGAGTAGCTCACAGAGAAGGCTATCCTGAAATCGGTCTTTACTGGGAAAAGGCTGCTTACGAAGAAGCAGAGCATGCTGCAAAATTTGCTGAACTTCTCGGCGAAGTAGTTACAGATTCAACAAAGAAGAACCTTGAACTTCGTATTGCTGCTGAAAACGGCGCAACAGCAGGCAAATTTGACCTTGCTAAGAGAGCTAAAGCTGCTAACCTTGACGCTATCCATGACACAGTACATGAAATGGCAAGAGATGAAGCAAGACACGGCAAAGCATTTGAAGGCCTTTACAACAGATACTTTAAATAATTTATTTATGCTAATTTAAAACTTAGGCCACTGTCCGTTTTGGGCAGTGGTTTTAACTTTAATTAAAAGGAGGACTTTTTTATGGACAATAAAGTGGTTGAACTTTTAAACGACCAGATTAACAAAGAATTATACAGTGCATATCTTTATCTTGATATGGCAAATTATTACATAGACCTTAACCTTGACGGCTTTGGCAACTGGTACACAATTCAGGCACAGGAAGAACGTGACCATGCTATGCTTTTTATGAAATATCTTCAGAACAACGGCATTAAGGTTACTCTTGAGGCTGTTGCAAAGCCTGACAAGGAATTTACAGCCCTCATCGACCCTCTGCTTGCAGGCGCAGAGCATGAAAGATATGTAACAAGCCTTATCAACAATATCTATGACGCAGCTTATACAGTAAAGGATTTCCGCACAATGCAGTTCCTTGACTGGTTTATAAAGGAACAGGGCGAGGAAGAAACAAATGCCGACACACTTATAAACAAATTTAAGCTTTTCGGCGACGACCCTAAGAGCCTTTATCTTTTAAATCAGGAGCTTGCCACACGCGTTTACTCAGCTCCGTCACTTGTTTTATAAGCAATATCAAAAGCGGCAAAGAAAACCTTTGCCGTTTTTTTAATATAAAAATATAGCATAGGAGAAAAGTATGATTAAACCCATTGTAAGAGATGTGCTGTTTTTAAGGCAAAAATCGGAAGAAGCCACAAAAGCCGACCTTAGCTGTGCAGATGATCTTTTGGATACCTTAAAAGCCAATTCCCACAGGTGCGTAGGCATGGCGGCAAACATGATAGGCGTAAAAAAGCGTATTATAGTTTTCAGTGCGGGGCCGCTTTTTATAACAATGCTTAACCCTGTTATAACTGCCGCTTCCTCACCCTATGAAACAGAGGAGGGCTGTCTTTCACTTGACGGAGTGAGAAAAACCACCCGTTACGAAAACATAACCGTGCGCTTTCAGACAAAAAGCTTTGAAACAAAAACCCAAAGCTTTTCAGGCTGGACAGCGCAGATAATACAGCACGAAATAGACCACTTAAACGGAATAATAATTTAAATAAAAAATGCTGTTGTAATAATTTAAAACCGTGGAC
>Ga0129308_1002786_pt1 | contig 13897 bp, 12 predicted proteins | sample L827metagenome_FD_94440 | JGI IMG/M metagenome (GOLD analysis project Ga0129308, IMG submission 94440) | Ring-tailed lemur group fecal microbial communities from Wisconsin, USA - L827 metagenome | ecosystem: Host-associated > Mammals > Digestive system > Large intestine > Fecal | place: USA...
GGGAACTGCCGCCGGAAGGCCCGGACGGTCTCTGCATCGTAGGTGAAGCTGACAACGGGATTTTCCTTGGTGAAGCTGTCGTGTCCAATACCGGCCACAATCAGAATGCTGACGGCGACAATCAGAAACAGGAAGAATACCACCACGGCAAAGCCATCCGGGATGCCGAGACCGCTCAGCAGCAGAAGCAGCGTCACACCCAGCAGGATCAGCCCCACGCCGGCCATGATCTGCCGGGTGAAGCGGTTCATATGGCCGTCGTAGTCTTGAATGTCAGCCGTGCGGGCCTGCTCCGCGCTGCCGCGCAGCAGCGTGTCCATATCGATCTGATAGAGATCGCAGATGGCGATGAGCTTCTCCATCTCCGGAAACGCGCCGTCGGATTCCCATTTGGAGACGGTCTGCCGCGAGACGCCCATCTGGTCTGCCAGATCCTCCTGGGTCATACCGGCCTGCTTGCGCAGATATTGCAAATTTTCACTAAAACTCATGGGTCATTCCTCCGTCATTTGATGTGCCCATTCTAGTGGAGTGCGGTGTAAACTTCCACCATTTTTCTGTTGCATTTTGAGAAAAACCGTGTAAACTTCCGGTTGCACCGGCCTTTTTCGCGCTTGAGACGCCTATGGACGGATGACGCGGAGCCAATTTCCCCAGAACAGCTTGCGGAGCAGACCGTCGCCGTAGCCGCGGTCCTTCAGCGCCTCCCAGAGCCTGGGCATGGACTGTATATTGTCCAAACCACGGCAGACCGGGTCGCAGCCGTCAAAATCGGTGCCGAGGCCCACGGCGTCCTCGCCGCCCAGATCCAGAAAATGCTCCAGATGGGCGATCATGGTGGGAATCCCGCCCTCGCCGCCGAGAAAGTCCTGATAGACGTTCAGCCCCGCCACGCCGCCGGACTGGGCAATGGCCCGGAACTGATCGTCGGTCAGGTTTCGCGCATGCGGACAGAGGGCCATTGCGTTGGAATGCGTCGCCACAATCGGCTGCTCGGTCATCTCAGCGAGGTCCCAAAAGCCCTTGGGGGAGAGATGGGAGACATCCATCAGAATGCGGAGCCGCTGCGCCTCCTGTACAAAGGCGCGGCCCCGGTCGGTGAGCCCCTGCTCCGGGTCTTCCCAGCAGGAGCCGGAGACCAGATTCCGGTGGTTCCAGGTCAGGCCGATGGCCTGGACGCCCCAGCCGGCGGCCAGCTCGAGCTGCGCCGGGTCACATTCCAGCAGGGCACTGTCCTCGATAGAGAGCATCGCAGCCGCCTTTCCTGCAGCGTTCGTGGCCTCGACGGCGGCGCGGCCGTCGCAGTGGACCGCCAGATCGGAGCAGGCGTCCAGCTCCCGAAGATAGAGCGCATGGATTTGGGAAGTCTCTTCCAGGCAGCTATGGGGCCGCGGTTGGTCCGTATTATAAAAAATGGCAAAAAACTGGGCAAATTGAGAAAACGTGCCGGCATGGTCCAGACTGACCTTGCAGGTGTCGCCGCGCAAATGCTGGTTTTGATAGCGGCAGCGGCAGAGCGTATCACAGTGCGCGTCGAAATAGGGGATTTTTTCCATAATAAGCGCCTCCTTACAAGCCACAGTATAGCATGAATCCATTCGGAGAATCAATGGATAATTCTTGACCGCGGCGGCATACTAGCGGAAAACGAGAGGCGGCGATCAAATGAAACGATTATGGATCGTTCTTTTTTTTCTGGCAATTTTGTCGATTCCTGCCGAAGCAACCATCCAGTGGGTGGATTTTGACCTGTCCTGCGAGGCCATGGACCGGGCGCTGTCGCTGGATATAGAGTCGAGGGAGCAGGAAAATCCCCACTCCTGGATTGAAATTCTGGCGTTGGCGGCGACCCGCTGCGGCGGGAAGCCAAAACCGGAGGACGTGACGGCGGCCTACCGCAGTCTGATGTCTGGAAAATCCCCGAAGGAGCTGCTGGGAGGCAATGACGCCTACTACCGCTATTATCTGGAGGCCTATACGGCGGTTCTCGGCGGGCTGGTGGGAAACTATGCCGTGAAGATCGACGGCGAATGGAAGCCGGCCTATGGCGTCAAGGCATTCTCCCCCATTGCCGCTGGCTACTGGTATTCCCACTGCGATGATTTCGACGCATCCCGGAGCTACGGCTTCCGCCGGCGGCATCTGGGCCATGACATGATGGGCTCCCTGGGTACGCCGATTGTCGCGGTGGAGTCCGGCACCGTGGAGGCCCTGGGCTGGAACCAGTACGGCGGCTGGCGCGTCGGCATCCGGTCAGACGACCAAAAGCGCTATTACTATTATGCGCATCTGCGCAAGGATGCGCCCTATGCGCCGGGCTTGCAGGAGGGCGACCGGGTGGAGGCCGGCCAGGTGATCGGGTTTATGGGCCGGACCGGGTATTCCACCAAGGAGAACACCAACAACATTGAGACCGTGCACCTCCATTTCGGCATTCAACTGATTTTTGAGGAGAGCCAGAAGGAATGCAACTCCGAGATCTGGATCGACGCCTATCAGATCACCCGGCTATTGGAGCGGCACCGCAGCTCCGTAATTTATAACGACGCCGCAGGGCAGTGGGAACGAATTTATGAATTTCGGGATTTGGATGAGAAAACAGACGGTTTCGGTTGACAGACGGCCGAAATTGTGAAAAAATAGAGAAAAACCCGGAAGGATGATGCCAAGTGGCGGAAAAGTTGTTGGAGGGGATCTGCCCGGCCTGCGGAAAGGCGCTGCAAATCCCGGAGGAATTGCAGGATTTTTCCTGTATGTATTGCGGGCGCCGGATGCGCCGCGACGAACTGGTCCTGCCCGAGACAGAGACCGACGGCGCCGAGGCGCTTCAGTTCGCGAAGGAGCATATTCTGGAATGTGTCCGCGGCCAGCGGGACCTGCGAAACGCCATCCGCAAGGACAGCTTCGACGAGACCTTCCTGCGCTATGAGCAGGAGCATGGCGAGATTTTCCGGAAGCTGGAGGCGGCCTGCCTGGCGGAGCCGGAGCGCAGCGAACAGTATCAGGAGGAGCTGGTTGAGACCTTTCTGGACGGGCTGGAGGCGCTTTGGAGTCAGGAGCCCAAACACAAGTTTGCGATGGAGGACGACAAGGTAATCATTGCGATTTATCTGGCGCCGATGGTGCGCCATCTGAAGTTGCGCTGCGGGGAGAATTTTGCGTCGCTTTTGCAGAGCCGCTGGGTGGAGCGCTATCCGAAGAGCCCCTTCTATCTCGGCAGCTATGAGGAGCTGAGCGCCGGATTCCGCAAGAAGTATCTGGGCCTCTGCTTCATTACCACGGCGGTATGCCGGCAGGAGGGCAAGCCCGACGACTGCGCGGAGCTGACGGCCTTCCGCACGTTCCGGGACGGATACCTGCGCGGCTGCCCGGATGGGCCTGCGCTGATTGCGGAATATTATGAGATTGCCCCGGCGATTGTCACCATGATCGGCGTCTGCGAGGATGCCGGGCTGGCCTATGGAGAGATTCGGCGCCGCTGGCTGGAGGACTGCTACCGGGACTTGCAGGCGGGCCGCATGGAGGACTGCAAGGCCCGCTATACGGAGATGGTCCGGACTCTGGAGCGTCAATATTTGCAGTAAAAAATCGGGCTGTTCACCAGTGGTGAACAGTCCGGTTTTTATTATAATTGTTATCCGTCGGTGACGCGGCCGTCGCCCCGGAGGGAGATGGTATCTCCGAGAAAGACCGGCTCCGGCTGCAAAATGGCCAGGGCGAAGTCCTTGGTCCGCGCCAGCAGCTCCCGGTAGTCCCGGGCGGTCTGGCCCGGGAGATTGCCGCCGTCCGCGGCCACACCCCAGGCCTCAAGGCCGAGGGCCTTCGCCAAATAGAGCGCCCGATAGAGGTGGTATTCCTGGGAGACGATCACAATCCGCCTCGCGCCGAAGACCTCTTTGGCCCGGCAGACGCTGTCGTAGGTGGAAAACCCGGCGTGGTCCTGAAAGATGTCGGCGGGATCGACGCCGGCGTCAACGGCATAACGGCGCATCGCGCCGACTTCGTTGTAGTCAGCCTGACCATGGTCGCCGCTCATCAGGAGCTTTGGCGCCGCGCCGAGCCGGTACAGCTCCACGCCGCGCTGAAGGCGGCAGGAGAGCATGGGGCTTGGAGAACCGTCCTCCGCGACAAAGCAGCCGAGGACAAGGATACAGTCCACGTCCTCCAGCTCTGCGGCGGCTTCCGGCGTCAGCAGGCGGCCGCTGGTGGAACGAACCATATGGGCGTTCGAAAGCAGGACGCCAACGGCGCCGAGCAATGCCAGAACCAGAAGCGCCGAGATGATCCGGCGGAGGTGTGTACGTTTCATGGACGGTCACCGGCCTTTCCCTTGGAATGACTGGAGTATAGCACGTCCATTCATCAAAATTGTATCAGATTCGGCAGAATCCGGCGGAAAATCGAGCCGGTGTCAGAAAGCCCAGTTGCCGTTGCGGAATACCGGGACAATCCGGCCGTCGGCGGCCACAACGTCGACGGAGAGGTCCTCGGTGCCGATCATGAAGTCCTCATGGATCATGGATTCGTTGATGCCCAGATCGCGGCATTCTTCGAGCGTGTAGCTTCCATAGTCCTTGACAGTGTCGATGTAGCCGCGGCCCAGCGCCAGATGGCAGGCGGCGTTCTCGTCAAAGAGCGTGTTGTAGAAGAGAATGCCGGAATTGCGGATGGGCGAATCGTAGGGGACAAGCGCACATTCGCCCAGGTAGGCGGCGCCCTCGTCCATGGCGATCATCTGCTTCAGCAGCGCTTCATTTTTCTCGGCGTGGACCTCCACAGCCTTGCCGTGTTCAAAGCGGATGGAGAAATTGTCGATCAGTTGGCCCTGGTAGGACAGCGGCTTGGAGGAGTAGACAATGCCCTCGGCCCCGCCGCGTTTGGGGGAGATGAAGACCTCCTCCGAGGGGATGTTCGGATTGAAAAAGTGACCGGTCAGGCTCGTCTCGCCGCCGCCCTTGAACTCCGTCTCCGGAATCAGGCCCACGCGCAGGTCGGTGCCATTGGAGGCGCGGTAGCGAAGCTCTCTGGGATGCAGCGCGTTCAGCCAGGCGCAGCGCTTGGCCAGATCCTCGTTGTGGTCCTTCCAGGCCTGGATGGGGTCGTCGGTCACGCGGGAGGTGTAGAGAATGGCCTCCCACAGCCGTTCGATCGCCTGGGACTTCGTCAGTCCGGGGAATACCTTTTTGGCCCAGGCCGCGCCGGGCACGGCGGCGACGCACCACTGGTTTCGGCCCTCCATTTTGTCCGCATAGGGCTTCAAAATCTGATAGCGCGCCTGCTGGCCCTTGACCATCTTTTCCATGTTGACGCCCTTGAGACCGTCGGGGTCCTCAGAGACCAGGTGGATGCGGCAGGGCAGAACGTCCGCGTAGTGACGCATCCGCTCCTCCTCCCATTTTTCCACCGTTTGCAGAGACTTGAGGCTGCGTCCGCGAATGTGGATTTTCTCCAGCGGCTGGTAGCCCCACTCGACGGTGACTTTGGCCGCGCCGGCCCGATAGCACTCCTCTACGACCATTTTAACAAACTCCGGCTGGTCCAGATCGGCGTAGACCAGGACCTCCTGGCCCTTTTCCACGTTGATACCGGAGCGGACAATCAGCTTTGCATAGTTCCTCAGCAGCGATTTTTTCATGGGGATTCCTCCTGTATGGTGTTGTAACGTTAAAGTTCATTATACCCGATCTCACAGGGAAATTCAAATCCTGGAGGAAAATACTTGACAGAGCATAGGGAAACGGGATAAACTGGTCAAAACAGAGAAAAGGATTGGACGATATGTATATCAAAATTACAACCGACAGCTCCTGCGATCTGCCCCAGGCGCTGATTGACCAATATGACATTGGCGTGATTCCGCTTTCGATTTCCATTGACAATGCCTCCAGACTGGATGGCCTTGAGATCACGCCGGAGGATATCTATGCCCATGTCGAGCAGGGCGGCGACCTGCCGGCCACCTCCGCTGTCAACCCTACGCAGTATTCGGAGCGGTTTGCCGAGTATGCGGCGCGCTATGAGGCGGTCATTCATATCAATATCAGCTCCGCGGTGTCCAACTGCTACCAGAACGCCTGTATCGCGGCGGCGGAGTTCCCCAACGTCTATGTCGTCGACTCCAGCAGCCTGTCCACCGGCCAGGGGCAGCTCGTTATGGAGGCGGCGATGCTGTCCAAAACCAGCATGACGCCGCAGGAGATCGTGGGCCAGTTGACAGCCGTGGTGCCGCGCATCCGGATCAGCTTCGTGCTAGGCCGGCTGGACTATATGAAGAAGGGCGGCCGGTGCTCCTCCGTGGCGGCCCTCGGCGCCAACCTGCTGAAGCTGAAGCCGGCTATCGCCGTGGCAAACGGAAAGATGGGCGTGGTAAAAAAATACCGCGGCTCGATGGAGAAATGCCTGCGCGAGTATGTGGCCGATCAGCTAAAGGGCCGGGAGGATCTGGTGGGCAACCGGATTTTTATCACCCATTCCGGCGTGGATCCGGCGCTGGTGAAGCTGGTCCGGACGGAGATCTCCAGGTATGCCACGTTCCAGAACGTTATCGAAACCAGAGCGGGCTGCACTGTGTCTTCTCATTGCGGACCTGGTACGCTTGGTATTATCTTTATTGTAAAATAGCGGAAAGGAGCCATATTCCATGAGCGATCAAAACAAAACGATCATTTCAACCTCCGCCGCACCGGCGGCCATCGGACCCTATTCGCAGGCAATCTCTGTGCAGGGCCTGGTGTTTACCTCGGGCCAGCTCCCGATCGATCCCGCCACCGGCGCGTTCCCAGAGGGCATCGAGGCGCAGACACGTCAATCGCTGACCAATGTTCGGGCGATTCTCGAGGCGGCCGGCAGCGGCATGGACAAGGTGCTGAAAACCACGGTGTTTCTCAGCGATATGAACAACTTTGCGGCCATGAACGCGGTCTATGAGACGTTCTTCCCGGCCGGAAGCTGTCCGGCCAGATCGGCGGTGGAGGTCGCTCGTCTGCCGAAGGATGCCATGGTTGAGATTGAGGTTGTGGCGCAGCTCTGAGACGAAACGAGGGCCAATCGTCCGCCGCGTACTTCGCGGCGGACGATTTTTTTGAAATAGTGTGGCGATTTTTCCAAAATGCGTATATAATGGAAATCAAAGAATACCAAAGAAGAAAAAGGAGCGATTGACAATGAGAATGGTAGACCTGATCCGAAAAAAACGGGATGGCGGCGTCCTCTCAGAGGAGGAGATCCGCTTTATCGTCGCGGGATATACGGCGGGAGAAATTCCGGACTATCAGATGGCGGCATTTTGCATGGCGGTGCTGTTCCGCGGCATGAGCCGCCAGGAGACCGCGGTGCTGACCGACGCCATGGTCCACTCCGGCGACACCGTAGACCTCGGCTGCTTCGATCATTACTCGGTGGATAAGCACTCTACCGGCGGCGTCGGGGATAAGACGACGCTGATTGTGGCGCCAATTGTGGCGTCCCTCGGCGGTAAGATGGCAAAAATGTCCGGCCGCGGCCTGGGCCATACCGGCGGAACCATCGATAAGCTGGAGTCCATTCCCGGATTTCAGGTCACGCTGACCTCCGAAGCGTTTATTCAGCAGGTCCATGACGTGGGCGTGGCGGTGATCGGCCAGTCCGGCAACCTGACGCCGGCGGATAAAAAGCTCTATGCCCTGCGCGATGTGACGGCCACGGTGGACAGCCTGCCCCTGATTGCCTCGTCGATTATGTCCAAAAAGCTGGCCGCCGGCTCCAGGTCCATTGTTTTGGACGTCAAGGTCGGTTCGGGCGCGTTTATGAAGACGCTGGAGGATGCCCGCGCCTTGGCGGAGGAGATGGTGGGCATCGGCAAGGCCTGCGGACGGAACGTGGCTGCGGTGCTGTCCAACATGGACATTCCGCTTGGCTATTGTGTCGGCAATGCGCTGGAGGTCATGGAGGCCGTCGAGGTGCTGCACGGCAAGGGCTGCGCGGACCTCCGGGAGCTGTGCGTGACGCTCAGCGCCAATATGCTGTCTCTGGTCCACGGCTGGCCGCTGGAGGAGAGCCTTGCAAAAGCGCAGACCGCCCTGGATTCCGGTCTGGCCTTTGAAACAATGAAGAAGTGGGTTGCCGCGCAGGGCGGCGACGCAGCGGCGCTGGAGGACTTCCAGCTGCTGCCGCAGCCGCAAATTGCCCATGCGGTCAAAGCGCCGCGCGGCGGCTATGTGGCCCATATGGACACGCAGAAAATTGGGGAGGCTTCTGTGCTGCTTGGCGCCGGACGCGCGCAAAAAGGCGACCCCATCGATTATGCGGCGGGCATCCGTCTTTGCAAAAAGACCGGCGATTATGCCGCCGCCGGCGAGCCTATTGCAATCCTGTACACAGACAGGGAGCCGGCGCTTGCCGCCGCGGAGCAGATTGTCCAGGACGCATATTCCTGGGGAGAGACTGCGCCGGTGCGGCAGCGGCTGATCTATGACGTGGTTCGGTAAGTATATAAAAGAATAGAGAATAGAGAGGGAAGCGCGATGGCAGATATCATGGTAATCGGAATTGCCGGCGGTACCGGCAGCGGAAAGACGACGCTGATGCGGGCTCTGATTGCAAAGTTTGGAGACAACATCGCCGTCATCAGTCATGACAACTACTACAAGGCCCATGACGATATGCCAATGGAGGAGCGGGCGCAGCTAAACTATGATGAGCCCGCGGCTTTTGACACGGACATGCTGATCGAGCATTTGCGGCTGCTGAAGCAGGGGCGAACCATCCACTGCCCGGTCTATGACTTTTCCATCCACAACCGTACCAAGGAGATACTCGAGATCGCGCCCAGAAAGGTCATCATCGTGGAGGGCATTCTGATCTTTGAAAACAAAGCGCTCTGCGAGGAGATGGACATCAAAATCTTTGTGGATACGGACGCAGACGTGCGGCTGGCCCGCCGGATCCGCCGCGATGTGCGCAAGCGCGGCAGAAGTCTGGATTCCGTGCTGCAGCAGTATCTCACAACGGTGAAGCCGATGCACGAGCAATATGTGGAGCCCAGCAAGAAGAACGCGGATCTGGTGGTTCTCGAGGGAGGGAAGAATGTCGTCGCATTGGATATGATTATGGGACGGATTCAGCGCCATATCGATTCCTGAGCGGGCCGGAGCGCGCGGCGACAGCAAATTCAGAGCGGCAGAATGCCGCACGGCGACCGACTGTATTCTGGCAAAAAGACGTGCCGAATGGAAAAAATACGTCTGGAAAGGAAGAAAAAATTATTTTTTCTATTGTAAAGAGGAAAAATAAAGTATATAATAAAACAGATGCGCGATTTCGGGCGCTTTGAAAGAAGAACTAGAATGCGGGGATGCGGACAATATGGCAAACTCCAAAAAAATCAGTGATGAAGTAATGGCACCGATTGCGGCACTGATTGCAAAGGCGCAAAAGGAAGGATCTGTGCAGGCGTCGGAGCTGAATGCGGAGCTGGAAAAGCTGGACCTTTCTGCAGAAAAAATTGAGCAGATTTATGATACATTTGAAGCAATGGGCATCCAGGTGGTCAGCCCGGAGCTGGAGCTGGACCTCGGCGGCGATTTGGACGTCGGCCCGGCGGACCTGGATGACGGGGAAGAGGAGCTGGTGGACCCGGTGGAGCTGGCCGCCGAATACAGCCTGGACGATCCCGTGAGAATGTATTTGAAGGAGATCGGACAAGTGAAGCTGCTGTCTGCGGAGGAAGAGGTCAAGCTGGCCAAGCAGGTCGCCGCCGGCGATAAGCATGCGAAGGACAAGCTGACAGAGGCCAACCTGCGGCTGGTGGTTTCCATTGCAAAGAAATATTCCGGCCGTGGGTTGCATATTCTGGACCTGATCCAGGAGGGAAATACCGGCTTGATCCGCGCAGTGGATAAATTTGATTGGACAAAGGGGAACAAGTTCTCTACATATGCGACCTGGTGGATCCGGCAGGCAATCACAAGAGCCATCGCTGACCAAGCGAGAACGATCCGCGTTCCGGTCCATATGGTGGAGGTTATCAACAAGGCGACCCGCTGCAACCGGAAGCTGGTGCAGGAGCTGGGACGCGAACCAACCCTGGAGGAGATTGCGGACGAGCTGAACCTGCCCATTGAAAAAATTATCGAGGCCAACCGGACGGCGGCGGATACCCTGTCGCTGGATACGCCGGTGGGCGATGAGGAAGATACGACCATCGGCTCCTTTGTGGAGGACGACAATACGCCCGGTCCGGCCGACGTGACGTCGAATACGCTGCTGGCTGAGGCGCTGTCCGAAATTCTGGGAACGCTGACGGAGCGCGAGGCAGACGTGCTGCGGATGCGGTTTGGTATGTACGACGGCAGAACCCACACCCTGGAGGAAGTCGGCCAAATCTTCGGCGTTACGAGAGAGCGAATCCGCCAGATTGAAAATAAGGCGATTCGAAAGCTCCGCCATCCGTCGAGGGCCAAAAAAATTAAGGATTTTTACTGCTGAGAGAAGATGGGCGGCCGCAGCGCGGCTGCCCATTCTTGGCATACAAAAGCTCCCGCCCGGGATCCCGGGCGGGAGCTGCGATTAGGCGAGATATTCCATGCTGACCCAGCCGCCGGAGGAGAGCTGTCCCCAAGCCTGACCGCTGGAATCCTGCGCGGTGGCAACGACCGTCACAGAGGTGCCGTTCGGCAGACAGTTGATGACATCCTTGTCAGTTCCGGCGCCGCTGCGCACATTCAGCGCAGAAGCGGTCACGGTGTAAGTGCTGCCCTGGGCGGAGCCGCCGCCCGCAGAGGCGGAAAGATAGGCTTTGCTGACCCAGCCGCCGGAGGAGAGCTTGCACCAGGTATCGCCGTTGCTGTCAAAATCTTCCGCAATCACGGAAGCCGCAGAACCGTTGTACAGGCAATTGATAACACTGTTGCTGGTGCCGGGCGCACTGCGCACATTCAGCGCGGAGGCAGTCACGTAATAGGTGGAACCGCCGCCGGAAGAGCCGCCGGAGGTGCCGCTGCTGACCGGCGAGGTGGAGATGTAGGTCTTGCTGACCCAGTTGCCGGAGGCGAGCTTGCACCAATCGCCGGACTCGGCTGCCACGGAGACGGAGCTGCCATAGGACAGCGTCGACGTAACGCTGTAGCCAGTGCCGGGACCGCTGCGGACATTCAGAATGCTGGCCGTCACATAGCCGGTATAGCTGACGCTGTTCTCGGGCGGGGTGCTCGGGGTGTCAACGCTGCCGACATACTTGGGGAACAACGTGCCGGAGGCATACGCGCCGCGCCGGTTGGCTTCGTAGGTGGCGTTGGCGGGCCGCTCAAACTGACGGCAGAACATGTCTGCCGCGCTGTAAGCGCCGTCGGCGGTGTTGCTGATGCTGCTCAGCGTGCTCAGCAGCGTCTGATAAGAATTCCTCATCTTATAGTCGAAGAATTTCATCTGGCCGTAGACAGTGGTATAGTCATAGCCATTGTCGCCGCACCAGGTTCTCAGCTCGCTGGCCAGGCCGCTCCAGTACATAAACAGGCCGTAATATCCACTGACGGATTTGTCTGCGATGAAGTTGGTCTCGTAGTAGATATTCGCCATGATGCCGCTGGCTGCTGCCGTATTGAGTCCCATCTCGCCGGTCAGGTATGTATAGATCTCTTTTTCATTTGCAGCGGGGGATTCCGCTGCTGCGGCGGAGATTGCAACCAGGGTTACAAGCAAGGCGGCGATCAGCAAAATACAGATCAAACGTTTCTTCAATGTGGTCCCTCCAATCAGACTTACGCATCCGGTGGACTCGATTCCGGCGGGAATTGCTGCCCGGCAGGGAATTCGGGGATGCGCCAGTGACCCCAATGGGGTTCGAAGTTATCCCTATTGTACACCAAAGAAATCAAAAATGCAATAGTTTTGTTACCGAATTGTAACTAATGAACCGGTCGAATCGGGGGAAATGTTACCGAATTGCAACCAGAAAACACAAGATATTGGGGAGATTCCGTCGAAACGTCCGAAGATATTGAAAGAAAAAATCGAAAAATTTTTTCAAAAAAACTGTATTTTACTTAAAAATAAGGGCAAAATATCAATTTTTACGTAATTATGTAAATTAAAACCGGCGCAGATGTTCACAAAATGTTCGCAAACGATTTGCCGATTATTCACAATTTTTTGCGGGGCCTGTGGTATAGTAAGGTCACAGGAAAAAATCCTGCTTTTCATTCTCTCTCTTTCTTACAGAAGACGCCAGGCCGTATTTCGGTCTGGCGTTTTCTGGCCTTCTGACGGCAGAGCGCTATGAAAAGAGGAGCGTCTGCTTACCGGCGTGACCGGCAGAAAAATAGGCGCTTCCCTTGTTGACAAATGGCGCAAGGTTGTTATAATAATCGCCAAGTAGAGAAAATGGAAAGAAGTGGATCCACAATGGGAAAGGTAAAGGCTTTTCTGCAGAGAAAAGACATTGTATTTTCTGGAAAACGCTATGGCATTGACGCGCTGGGAGCAATGGCGCAGGGCTTGTTCTGTACGCTGCTTGTCGGCACGATTCTGAACACCATTGGTCAGCAATTTCATATCGGCTTTCTCAATGCTGTACTTGTGACGATTGGCAGCGGCGAGGGCGCTGTGAGCTATACCATCGGCGGCCTAGCTTCCGCCATGGTCGGACCCGGTATCGCCATTGCCATCGGCTTTGCGCTGCACTGCCCGCCGATGGTGCTGTTTTCCCTGATCCCAGTGGGCTTTGCCGCCAACGCCATGGGCGGCGCAGGCGGCCCTCTGGCGGTCTATTTTGTGGCGATTGTCGCCTCTGAATTCGGCAAGCTGGTTTCCAAGGAGACCAAGATCGACATCCTGGTGACGCCCATCGTCACAATTCTGATCGGTATTGGCGTTGCCTATCTGGTGGCCGCTCCGATCGGGACTGCGGCCAGTGCGATCGGCACCGCCATCATGTGGGCCACGGAGCTGCAGCCCTTCTTCATGGGAATTCTGGTCTCCGTGATTATCGGCGTCGCCCTGACGCTGCCCATCAGCTCGGCGGCGATCTGCGCAGCGCTGGGATTGACCGGGCTGGCCGGCGGCGCGGCCGTGGCGGGCTGCTGTGCCCAGATGGTCGGCTTCGCCGTCATGAGCTTTAAAGAGAACCGCTGGGGCGGCCTGGTGGCCCAGGGCGTAGGTACCAGCATGCTCCAGATGCCCAACATTGTCAAGAACCCCAGAATTTGGATTCCGCCCACGCTGGCCTCGGCCATCACCGGCCCGCTGGCGACCTGCCTGTTCAAGCTGCAAATGAACGGCGCGGCGGTTTCCTCCGGCATGGGCACCTGCGGCTTCGTCGGCCAGATCGGCGTCTATACCGGCTGGATCAACGACATCGCTGCCGGCACGAAGGCTGCCATCACGGCGATGGACTGGATTGGCCTGGTGCTGATCTGCATTGTCCTCCCGGCTGTGCTGTCCTGGGGCTTTTGTAGGATCCTGCGGAAGTGGGGCTGGATCCGGGAAGACGATCTCAAGCTCGATTTATAGAAAAAATTTTCAAAAAACATCCCCGGTGGGGGCTTGTGATAAGGCCATCCGCCGGGTATGATAGAAACATCCCAATTCAATGTTCACTCCAGATTCAAAGATGCCGCGTCCTCAGGGGAGAGGATGCGGCGTCTTTCGCATGGAACGAGGAAAATCGGACAGGCTAAAAAAACGATTGTCCCGCGTAGGGATGGACGGGAAAGGAAGATATGCGTGGATTATTTAAAACGGGCGAATGCATTGTATGGAGAGACGGTTGCCCACCGCCGCTATCTGCACCAGAATGCCGAGGTTGGCATGGCGCTTCCGAAGACGGCGGCCTATGTGATGGAGCAGCTCCGGGAGATGGGCTATGCGCCGGTACGCTGCGGCAGCGACGGTGTGGTCGCCATGGCCGGCAGGATGGGAGGAA
>Ga0129308_1002788_pt1 | contig 13893 bp, 16 predicted proteins | sample L827metagenome_FD_94440 | JGI IMG/M metagenome (GOLD analysis project Ga0129308, IMG submission 94440) | Ring-tailed lemur group fecal microbial communities from Wisconsin, USA - L827 metagenome | ecosystem: Host-associated > Mammals > Digestive system > Large intestine > Fecal | place: USA...
GGGGCGCTTACGATGTCATGCGGAGAGGTCCGCGAGTGCAGCGATAATGCCGTGCTCGCGGATTTACTTGATGCAGGATACATCGTGGAGTGTGAGCCGGAGGCGGCGGGCGAAGATCCGCCCAAAAAGAAGCGGGTGAAGAAGGATGAAGGTAAGTGAGATCACGCCGGTAGTAATCGCGGCGTATATCCGGCTTGATGAGTATGATGCCGAAGTGCTGCAGCAGATATACGAGGGAGCTGTTGCGTACGTGATGTCATACACAGGACTTACCCGGGAAGAGCTGGAACTGCACGAAGACATTTCGACAGCAATTCTTGTGTTATGCCAGGATGCTTACGACAATCGGTCGATGTACGTTGATAAAAATAATGTCAACAAGACGGTCGAAACGATCCTGAATATGCACAGCAGAAACCTGCTGTAGGGAGGTGGCCGGCATGAACATCAATCCCGGGGAGCTGAATAAAAAGATCCAGATTCTGAAGCCTGAGACCACTACAAATGGAAACGGTATCCAGCAAACCGAATGGCTCCCGGTCCGTAACTGCTGGGCGAAGTTTACGAAGACGAGCGGGACAGAGCTTGTGAAGGCGAACGCAGAGTTCGCCGAGGAAAAGGCACGTTTTCTGGTCCGTTATTCGTCCATTCCGATCGATACAAGCATGATCGTGCGCTACGTCAGGGAAGATTACGACATCAAGTATACGAATCCATACGGTGACGGCCATGAGTATGTGGAGCTGTGGACGGAACGCAGGGAGAAGGTGTGAGTATGGGACGTTTGGATATAACAGGATTTGGAGATCTTGAATCTTTGCTGAAAGGGCTTAGCGAGCCGGAGAAAATCGCGAAAAAAGCAGTCAAGGCCGCTGCGCCGGTGATTGAAAAGAACCTGAAATCTGAGATTAAGCGGGCGGCGAATCGTAAAGACAAGCGGGGAAAACCGTACTCGACGGGCGGCCTTGCCGGAAGTATTAAAAGCACCCCGGTGCTCGAGAACGACCTTGGCGTTTATGCAGTTGTAAAGCCGGAAGGAAATAACACTCGCGGACTGCCTTATGCGCAGGAAATGGCATTTCTGGAGTACGGCGTCGCTTCGCATGGTCAGGAGCCGCGCCCGGTACGCCGCAATGCCGTTGCGGCGTCAGAGGCGGAGTGCTTAAGGATTATGGAGCAGGTCGTAAATGAGGAGGTGGACAAGCTTTGACTGTGAATGAAAAGATTGTGCAGGCAATGAAACCATTCGGCCTGCCGGTTGTGGCCGATTTTTTTGGCGGCGGCAACAAAGAATACATTACATTCAATTATTCTGACAGCGCTGCCTTAAGCGGCGATGACAGGCCGGTGGAAGATGTTGCAGAAGTACAAATACACTATTTTCTCCCCATGGATAAAGATTATCTGGACATCAAGCGCCGGATGCGCGCTGCGTTGCTGGACGCAGGCTTTACCTACCCGGACGCGACAGTGCTGGCCGAGCCGGACGGCAAGACACGCCACATCATTTTTGAGTGTGAGGTCGAAACTGAGGATGAGCTGCCGGATGAATAAGGAACCCATTGATACACCGACGCACAAAGTGTGTGCGCCGCTGACCTGAAAAAATTACAGGAGGATTTTAATTATGGCACATATTGGAATGAAATTCCCGGTCGCAGCGCCGTGGAAAGAGGATGGAACGTATGGGGAAGGCTTTGTCGTTGGCAAGGCTATCAATTTTACGTACACACCAAACAAAAATGACGTCACGCTGTATGCGGATGATGACGCTGCGGAAACTGATCAGTCGGTTAAAGATCTCGGCACATCACTTGGCATAGATGATCTGGATCTCAAGACGCTGGCTAATCTGCTTGGTCATACATACGTCGAGGCAGTCACGGAAGGGGAAAACCCGACGCCGGAGTCTGTGGAGGCCAGCCCGGATGATGTTGCACCGTTCTTCGGTGTCGGATTCTATAAGCGTCGCCGGAAGAATAGCATCACATCTTTCACCGTGATCTGGCTTTATAAAGTGCAGCACAGCGAACCGACCGAGAACGCCGAGACAAAGGGCGAAACGACCAATTTCCAGACGCCGACCATCGAAGGCAAGGCCTTCCAGAGTCCTGTTGCAGGTGGAGATAAGAAGCTGATCTACAAGAAGCTGCGGTTCCCGACAGAGGCCGAGGCCATTGCATGGCTCAAGAGGCAGGCAAATATCGGAGTGAAAGCATAAGGAGGCAGGCCATGAGCGATTTAAGGCCGACGGGCGTTACGGTTGAACTTGGCGGTGAGGAATATACGCTGCTGTTTACGATCAATGCGATCGACGAGATCCAGGCGCAGTGCAACATGCCGCTTAACGATGTGGTCGGGTACGTGGCGAACGCTGCGGACGGCGCGACGGATCACGAGACGCTGACCGTCTACAAGACGCTGCTGTCCGTGCTGCTTTGCTCTGGCGGCGCGGACGTGACGCCGGATGAGGTGGGCGACATGCTCAACCTTAAAAACTGCCGCGACATTGCCTTTGCAGTGCTGCGGGCTTACGGCGTATCGACGCCGGAGCCGGACGAGGACGAGGACGAAGACGAGGACGAGGAGGACGACGAGTCCCCAAACGTGGAGACCGGGCGGTAAATATCGCCCGGTTGCTTTATCTGGGTGGGAAAGTCCTGTGTCACAGCGAAGACGAGATCTTCGCCATGACATTGCGGAAATTTTACCTGATCTATGACGAGTATCTGGAGCTTAACGGGCTTAAAAAGAAAGAAGGGCTTGATCTGGATGCGATATTTTGAGTGCCCTGCGGGAGCGGGGTGCTCGCCCTGTCGAATTTTGTCGAAAAAATAGTGCAGAAAATTTATAAGATTTATTGGCAATCCTGCATGTAGATGATAGAATGGAAGAAAATACCAGAAAAGGAGAAAAGGCGTATGAAGAAACGAATTTTTGCGGTAATGTGGGCGGTGATTCTGGCGGTGATGTGCGGGATTGTTGGAGCGGCAGAGGAGCAGCCGGAAATTAAAAATTTAATTTTTGAAATTCCTGATGAATGGGCGTTTTTAACGGAAGAAAGTGAGGATGATGTTTTTTCATATTATTACAAAACGGAAAACGAGTTGATGCTTATAAGAGAAATGAGGTATACGGACGAGTATGACGAAAGCTTAATTTCGTTGTATGATGTTTTTGTAGGCGTAGCTGCGAAAGGCTTTGAAAAAAACGATGGCTATATCTCGCTTAAGCGAAATGAGTATGAAATAGGTGGATGCCATGCAGAAAGCAGCGAGTTTTGTTGCGAAATAAACGGTGTAGTAAGTGTTGTAGCTAACACGTCTGTGAATACAGGATATAGCGTTACGGATTTTTTGTATCAGCGTAATTTGGAAGATGAGTCGATTGGATTTTCTTCTTTTACTGAAATGATCAGTAATTTGCAAATTGGGGAATCCGAAGGTATTGGCGAGGACAACGATAGTGAAAGTAATAAGTACACGAAATATTCACCCAGTATATACAAGGTCGGCTCAGATATTCCGGCAGGAGAATATGTTGTGTTCACAGAGGGCCGGAGCGGATACTTTTGCGTATCATCTGACAGTAATCAGGACGATATAATCTTTAATGACAATTTTGATTATAATTCTATCATTTCTGTGAACGACGGCGAATACCTTGAACTTTCAAGATGTTATGCGATTCCGATAGAGGAAAACCCGGATGTGTCTGTTAATGCTTCTGGAATGTTTAAAGTGGGGTTACATATTCCTGCAGGCGAATACACATTGGACGCGGGAGGAGAGCACGGATATTACTGCATTTACTCTGACAGCAGACAGGACGATATTGTTTCTAATGATAATTTCGAGGGCAGGAATTATGTTACCGTGTCAGATGGCCAGTATCTTGAACTGTCTCGTTGCAAATTCACAGAGCCGCCCGCAAAGCCAGAGTGAATTAAATGTAAGTGGAGAGAAATACCAGGGAGGATTTTGATTATGGCAGAGTGCGTGATATGTGGAAGTAAGTCGGCCAAAATTTCAATGATTGGCCTTAAAGGGAAAGTTTGCTCGACGTGCCAGCAAAATGTTGTTAATATAAGAACGGGTAAAGTCTATACCGCAAGGAGATATTTTGAAAATATTAATATAGTATCTGAGGATGCGAAAGGATATATTAACCAGCAGTACGAACAATATGCAAGCGCGGCAGTAGAGCAAGAGCAGAATGGGATTGAAGAAAAGATAAAAGAAGAAGAGGAGTTATCGGTTAGGATTGAAAATTTGCTGTTGTCTACTACATCCTCGCTGGATGGTTATGAAGTTGTAAAATATATTGATATCGTACATGCAGAAGCAATTTATAAGCTTAGTTTTGCAAAAGCACTATCTAGTAAGATCAATGATGCAGTAGATAGTTTAAGCGTGTTTACGAATAGGGATTTAAGTGGAACCACGGCACTTATTTCCGAAGCAAAAGACTATGTGAAGAATGAAATAAAAAAGAAAGCTGCGAAGTTGGGGGCAAATGCAATTATTGGAATTGACATTGAATCATCTGTAAATGGAGATGGAATGGCTCGAGTATCAATTAATGGTACCGCGGTGATTATTGAGAAAAAGTAATAATTTTTGAGAGCAGAGAAATTTGCTCTCATTTTTTCTTAAATAATACTTGACAAATTATTGCACGCGCAGTATTATAATTATTGCAAGGGCAATAATTGGAGGTGATAAGATGAGTCCGGCAGGCAGACCGAAAACAGAGAATCCGAGAAATGTAAACCTTAATATAAGGCTTACCAAACAAGAGGCAGCAGAAGTACAAGAGTGTGCAGATAGATTGAAGACAACTCGAACTGATGCTATCATGAAAGGGATTCATATGGTCAAGGAAGATTTGGATAAAAAATAGAAGTTGCCCCGTCTGGAAAACTAAGCAACTTCTAAATCTACACCAGAAGTCTCCCTCTGATAAATCTATCATATCAGATGGAGAGACTTCTTTCAAGAAATTTTTGTCATTCTTTAGAATGAGACAAGAAAAATGAAAGGAGTTTTTGCATTATAGAATATTTTATAAATCTCTTGACATTAAACGTGTTACCATTTATAATAAATGTGTAACCAATTAATGAGAGGAGGAATGACATGTCACCAGCACACGGGCGACCACCATCAAAAGATCCGAAAAGAAATGACACCAGAATTCGGTTGACTGATAGTGAAGCAGAGAAGTTGGAGTATTGCTCCAAAATAACTGGAATGACGAAAGCTGATGTTATTAGAAAGGGAATTGATTTGGTCTATACCGAGGTTACGAAAAAATAAAACAGCCGCTCCACCGACCAAAGTTTAGCGACTGTTTTGTCCGAAGAAGTTTCCTTCTCGTGAAATATTCTATCATGAGCAGGAACTTCTTTCAAGAAAAAATGAAAGGAGTTTTTATTATGGCAGCAATGAAAGATTTATTTACTGACTTGCAGGAGCAGGTTTACAGCAAGTTGGAAAACATCGGCGTTTCTATAAATACCATCTTCAAATTTGAAAAAGTGCTTATTGGACAGCGGTGTGGAAGCGCGGATTTCCAAACTTTCTCTGAGAAGATGGCGGGCTACGCCATGGCAATTTATTTTCTTTCTGGAATTACTGGGTATACACAGGAACGTCTTTGGAGCATCTGGCTCGAGATGGCGGAGGATGCCATTGAAGACGATCTGACTGAACTTGATGAAGCGTGGGAGTCGTTTAAAGCAACTACGAAGGAAAAAGACTGGTAAGGAGGAAAGAAATTATGAATAAAACGCCAGAAATTGTTCGGGGGGGGGTATTCCCGGATAAGGAAACTTTTGACAGAATTTATGACGAGTGCCTTGATAATGCGCCGCAGGTGCCAGAAAACGTCAAGGCAGCATACCACACAATGGATAATGCATTTTGGGAGTACATCAATGCAATCGATGAACATAAGTTCCGTTACGCATATCAGTGCGGATATGAGGCCGCAGTTCGGCAGATCGGACAGGCTCCGGCGCATCTTCTTAAAGGAGGTGCTGCGGTATGAGTAAAAATTTATTCGACCTGTCCGCCGAGGTCACAGGTGCGTCATGCATCCTTAGCGGACTGTCAAACCAGTTAGACGAAACAGAGTCAGACATCTTGATGCCACGGGCATTATCGGACGCACTGTTCGGCGTGGCAAATTACCTTGATCGAATTGCTGCTGATCTGGAGGAGTTGAGTCGCCGGAAGGACGTGCCGGACAAATTCGGCTGCTGCGTTTCCGTAAACCTTAGAGGGATTGCGAGGGAGAGCGGAGGTGCGGCATGAATGATCTGAGAATAATCGAGAACGATCTTGTCCCCGTATATGAAACAAACACCGGGGAAAAAGTTGTTTATGGCACGGAGCTGCACAAAGTGCTCGGAGTAAAAAGCAGATTCAATGACTGGGTAAGAAATCGGTTAAATGATTGCGAAGCCGCAGAAAATCAGGACTTTGAAACGCTTACTAAAAATTTAGTAAACGGCGGGAGGGCGAAAGATTACATCATCAAGCTTGATACAGCAAAAGAAATGGCTATGCTTGAACGTAATAATAAGGGCAAGCAGGTGCGACGTTATTTCATTGAGATAGAAAAGAAATATAAGGCAAAGCCCGCGCCGTCTGCTGATCTTCAGAACCTCTCCCTGCAGCTTCAACTTTTAATCGGTATGGAGCTTAAACAGAAAGAACAGGATGCGAAGATCGCAGAGCTGACCGACAAGACCGAGCAGCAGGGCAAGACCTTACAAAACATCCGCGACACGTTATTTTCCGAGGAGAGGGATTCAAGGCGCTGGGTGATAAAGTGCATCGGTGAGATCGTAAAGAGCCCGTCCTTTGACGGCGTGTTTAACCGGTATCAGAAAGCATGGCTTGAAAGCTACGAGCGGCTGAATGAAAAGGTCGGGGAGGACATAGACGAGATCGTTGACCGGGAGATAGGTAAGGCGCAGGAGGCCGGAGCTACCCGCGCGCAGATTAAGAAGATCAGCAGACAGTCCGTCATTGCCAGTAAGCCGATACTTCGGAAAGCTTATACGGAAGCTGTCAGGGAAATGATGATTGCATATTGCGTGGAGGTGCCGAATGATGAAGCTATATGAGAAAGAGGATGTTACAAAAATATTTAATGAGGAAAAGATTCTGATCGGCAATGCGGACGCGATTCCAGAATATAAGGCGGTTGAAATATTTGGAAGAGAGGCTGTTGATTTTGCCAAAAGTGGGGATCGTGGAGCGTACAATAGCAACGGCTACGGGATTGGTGATTTTACCCTTATGTATCTTACACTTAACGGGTTATATGTGGCCGCAACCTATGTGAATATCTGTCGCATCAGGGATGCAAACGTGAAATGAAACAAAACATCTAAAAGTATCGGAGATTTATTGAAAATGTGAAGATGTGGCGCAAGTGCCTAAAAGCAGCGCCATGAAAAGTACCTGATTGTGTGCAGATGTCGCTGCCGATCATGGAAATGTAGGGGGTGAGTAAGTGTACATTAAAAAAATTCCTGTAAATGAGTATAATAACCGCCGCAAAAGAGATGAAAAATTGCGTAAATTTTTGCGATTGATTTTGTTTCAGATTCCGCTGGTAGCATGGTGTGTTGTTATCGGAGCGATGTGTATATCAGATTTTATTGGCGGAATGGCATTTGCCTTACTGACCAGCGTAATTATGATCCCGTGGTTGTTTTTTGCACGTTGGATTACTGAAACATCGAGATGGAATTAATTTGAAAGCAATATTACTGGAGCGTCAGCCGTAGGGCTGGCGCTTTTAAGTTGTCCGAGGAGGTATTACTATGGCATCTAAGAAAATCGGCGTTGTCCTCGCCCTTGACGGCGAAAAGCCATTTACACAGGCTATCACGAATATTAATAAGAGCTTGGCGGTTACAAAGAGTGAATCCGCGAAAGTAAGTGCAGAATTTGAAGGACAGAAAAATTCAATTAAAGCTTTAACGGCAAGGCAGGACGTCTTAAATAAGCGTCTGGATGAACAGAAGCAGAAAGTTGAAGCTGTCCGTGCGGGATGGGATCACGCAAATAAAACTCATGAAAAGGCGAAAAAGCGTCTGGATGAGCTGGAAGAATCGTTGGCAAATGCAGAAAAAGAACTGGAAGATGCCGGAACATCCAGCAAAGAGCTTGAAAAAGATCTTAAGAAACAGGGGCAGGTAGTTGAGTACCTTTCGCAAAAGCTGAAAGATGCCAAAAACGGATATAAGGAGATGAAAACCTCTGGTACGGCGACAAAAGAAGAACTTGAAAAGCAGTCGAAAGCTGTAGAGGAGCTCAGGCAGGAGCTGGACAAAGCGAAAGATAAGCAAAAGGAGATGGCCGATCAGGTAAAGCCTGTACAAGAGTACACGGACGCTGTTGCCAGACAGAAAGCGCAGATAGGGCGCTGTGAGAACAATATAAAAAGTTGGCAGCAAAAACTTAATACGGCGCAGAGAGAAGTGATAGAAACAAGCCGTGCTGTTAATGAGAATACGGCTTACATGAGAGAAGCGGAGGAATCTGCCGACGGTTGCGCAAAAAGTATAGATAAGTTCGGGAAGAAAGTAAAAGAAAGCATGTCGTTGAGCATCAAAGATGGAATGTTGGCTGGCATTGGTGAGAACATCAGTACGAAAGGGCTTGATCTTCTCGCGCAGGGAGCGCAGGCCGTCTATGATTCTATGGCCGATATCAGTGAAGCATCCGCGGGCCTTGCCGCGAGCACTGGCCTGACCGAGGAAGCGACCGAACGTTATCGCAGCGTCATGAAAAAAATCAAGGGCGATAATTTCGGCGAGAGTTATAAGGACATAGCCGACGCCATGTCGCAGGTCATTCAGATTATGGGAGAGCTGGACGACGGGACGATGCAGGACGTCACAGAGTCAGCGATCACGCTGCGGGATACATTCGGGATGGATGTCAACGAAAGCATTCGCGCCGCTGATGTTATGGTAAAGACCTTACATGTTGATGCAAAGACCGCCTTTGACCTGATCGCAAAAGGCGCACAGAACGGCCTAAACCGTTCTGGCGAACTGGTGGACAATATCACGGAATACGGTCAGTTATGGGGGCAGGCGGGCTTTTCCGCAGAGGAAATGTTTGCGATCCTTGAAAACGGCCTTGATGCAGGCGCGTACAATCTGGATAAGGTCAATGACTATGTGAAGGAGTTCGGTAACTCCCTCGCAGACGGCAGGATTGAAGATAACCTGTCGTCGTTCTCCAGTAAGACACAGAGCCTGTTCCAGGAATGGAAGAATGGCGAGGCCAGCACCAGTCAGGTTTTCTATTCCGTGATCAATGATCTGTCGGAAATGACGAATCAGCAGGAGGCGCTGACGATCGCGAGTGAGGTGTGGTCTGCGCTGGGCGAAGACAATGCCATGCAGGTACTGACCGCGCTGGACGACGTAAATGACGGATATAAAAACGTCAAGGGGACGATGGATGAGCTGAAGGAGGTCAAGTATGACGATCTCGGCTCCGCGATTTCTGGTCTTGGGGCTGCGATTCAGAAAAAATTTATTACGCCGATTGCGGAAACGGCAGAACCGGCGCTGACCGGGATGATCCAGGGATTGACTGATTTTATCCAGGACGCAGACGAAGCGGTCGAAGCTCCGCAGGACGGGCTACAGGAGCTGATCGACAGCGTTGAGCAGGCGAACGATGAGATCAAAACGACTGTTGAAAATGCGAAAGCGACGGTTGAAAACGCAGGTGCGGAAGCGCAGCAGGTTGAGACACTTGGCAACCGGCTGATTCTGCTTAATGATATCGAAAATAAATCCCTTGCGCAGAAAAACGAGATGAGTACGGTTGTGGAGCAGCTTGCGACGTACATCCCGGATATTGCAGATGCATATGACGCGGAGCGAGGGGCTTTAAATAAGTCGAACGATGAAATCCGCGACATGATCGACAACACAAAAGAACTGTTGATTACGCAGGCAAAGCAGCAGGCCATGCAGGAACTGATGTCTGCGTCGCTGAAAGCGCAAATCAACCTGACAAACGCGAATAAGGCTGAAGCGGAAATTATTGATCAGATTGGCCTGCTGAAAGAAGAAAAAGAGCTGCTCGAAAATATGTATGCGAATGTCGACACGGATCCGGAAGTGTTTGACGCGACCATGCTTGAATACTGGAATCAGCGCCTTAAAGACGGTACGGTCACGTTGGAAGATTACAACAAGATCATGGAAAGCGGCGCGTATACATATGACTGTTGTACTGATCGAATATATGATTTAAATTCCGAGCTTGAAGTGTACAATGGCAAGGCTACTGAAGCGGCGAACACATCGAAATCCATGCAGGACGAGATGAACAGTCTGGATGAACAGATGCAGGATGTCGAAATAAATGCGGATAAGATAGGAAAGAAATTTGGGGTGAGCTCGGAGGCTTTGGCCGAGGCCGGTAATGCTGCAACAAGCGGCAGCGCTGCATTCGCGGACGCCGGGCAGGAGGTAGAAGAAACTGCGGATGCAGTCGGGAAAGTTTCGCAGGTTATGGGGCAAGCTGCAAAGGATAGCGTTTTATCGCTTGACGACGCTGCGAAAGGCGCGTTGCGTCTGACCGAAAGCTACGAGATCACGGGAGAGGCAGCGCTTGCGGCGGGTGATGCTGCAAAAGATGGCGCGGAAGCCCAGAAAGAAGCCATGCAGTCAATTCTGGACACGTATAACGGGTATGTGTCCGAGATCGAGTCCGATCTTCAGAACAAGATAAGCATCGCAGACAAATTTGAAGCCGGTGAGGCAGTCAATTCCCAGACCATGATAGACAATCTGCACAGCAGCGTAGAGGGCCTGACAGAATACAAGGAGAACCTGCAACGCATCGTGGATGAGGTCGGTGATGATATCGCGCCGGAGTTTTTGCAGTATCTGATGGATATGGGACGCGAGAGCCCGGAGCTGATCAACAACCTGGTGGATTCCATCGATGCCGGATATGGTGTTGACCGCTTGAAGGAAATGTCTGCCGAGTACGTAGAGGCCATGGACCTGACGGAGGATATTGCAAAAATCGAAGCGTCAAACAAGATGGCGTATGAGGCGGCAGCGAGGGACCTCGGTTCCAGTGACCTTGATTTTAGTGACCTGCGCGCTTCTATCGACGAGGCCGTTTCTTCTGCGGCGGAGGGATGGGAAACGCTGCCGGACGCCATGCGCACCGAGCTTGACGAAGCCGTGAACGCAGCACAGGAATGCGGCATAAAGATCCCGGAAGGGCTGGCGGAAAGCATTGCCAGTGGGGAGACCACGGCGGCGAGCGCGATCGCACAACTAAATGGCGCGCTGGAGGGAAGCTTTGACGCACTGGTACAGGTGGCGGCAGATAAGGGGGCGGCCATCGGCGAAGACCTGATATCGGAGCTGTCCGCAGGCATCGACGCGGGCGGGCAGGAGGCCGTAGACGCCTATATGCGGCTGATCGATCTGATCGCCGAGAAGTCCGGCGAAATGAGCGAGGCCGGGGAGGAATCTGGAAATGAGCTGGCGGGCGACACGGCGGCAGGCATCGCTGATAACACCGATCAGGTCACGACTGCCGCGAGCGACATGGCAAGCGAAGCCGCCGACGCCGCCGCGGAGAAATCGGGCGAGTTTGAGGCGGCAGGCGAAGAACATGTCGGGAAATATGTCGCAGCGTTCCGGGCGCATCAGCAGGAGGCAGCGCAGGCCGCAGGGAACGTGGCGAAGTCAGCGCGGGCGGCGCTCGCGTCATGGGAGCAGTCTTTTTATAACACAGGGTATAATCTGTCGGCAGGAATTGCACAGGGTGTTACGGCAGGAGAAGGAGCTGTTGCCGACGCTGTAAGGCGCGTAGTCCGGGCAGGTCTTGATGCTGGTAAAAAGGAATCAGAGACGGCGTCTCCGTCAAAGAAATTCCGACGGGAGCTTGGCCAGCAGATCGGCCTGGGAACGGCGTTCGGTATCTCCGATAAGATCGGCGAAGCAAAGAAATCTGCGAACAAGCTGTCAAAGGAGGTCTTCACCGCCTCAACAAAATGGCTGAAAAATTACAAAAAGAGCCACGAGGTGTCCCTAAAAGACGAACAGTATTATTGGCAGCGGGTAGCGCTGTCGGTCGGCGCTGGCACGGACGGTTACTTAAAAGCGGTCAATAAGCTGACAGAGACTAGTATTGCAGCGAATTTTAATGTATCCAAAACGGTCAAAAAGACAACCGGCTCCGGCAAAAAGAAAAAGACGGAGTACGTGAAAAAGGACGCCGAGACCTATTACAGCGACGTCTTTGCTGCTGCACAGAAGTACGCAACGAATCAGCAGGCGGTGCATGACTGGTCGGAGAAAAAAGAGCTTAAGTATTGGGAGTCCGTGCGCAAGAATCTAAAAAAGGGCACGCAGGCATGGTATGACGCGACAGGGCAGATCAACGACCTGAAAGCCGGGATTGAGGACGCCATCATATCCAGCGCAGAGGAGAAGCTTGAGAGGGAGAAAGCTACGAACGATGTTTCGATCAGGTACGAGATGGAGTACTGGCAGAATATTCAGTTGCAGACGAAGAAAGGATCCGATGCTTGGTACAAAGCGCAGGAGAAGATCAACGACGCGAAGAAAAAGATCGGCACGGTCAGCAACATGTCGTCGCTTTTGTCTGCATACAAGACCTACCACGAAATGTCTGCGCAGGCCGAGGTGGAGTACTGGGACACCGTAAGAGCCCAGTACGAGGAGGGTACCGACGAACGCCTTGAAGCTGACCAGAAGTATTTCGACGCAAAAAAGGATTTGACAAAGCAGCTCGAAGATCTGGAGGACGACTACAACGATAAGGTTGCGGACGTGACAAAGGATATCGAAGACCAGATCAAAGACCTGAACCAGACGTATGACGACGCCTTGAAAGACCGCACGGACGCGATCAAGAATGCGTATGGCCTGTTTGATGAATTTACAAGCGAATCCGCCGACGGCAAGACGCTTTTGTTTAATATTAAGTCGCAGGCGGCGGGCTATGAGGACTGGGCAAACCAGCTCGACGCGCTCGCGGGGCGCGGTGTCCTGAGTGCTGACCTGATAGAAGAATTGAAAGAGCAGGGCCCGGAGCTGACCGCAACCTTACACGCATTGAACGATCTGTCAAACGAGGAGCTTGCAGAGTATAACGAGGCGTATCAGCGCAAGATGGATCTGGCCCGCAAGCAGGCCGAGGAAGATACGGAAGATCTTAAAGCAGAGACAGAAAAGCAGACGGCGGCGCTCGAGGCGAGTCTTGAGCAGCAGAAAAAAGACCTTGAAGCGCAGCATGATAAAGACCGGCAGAACGTTACCCATGGGCTTGATGCACAGCTTAAAAGCTATGCAGAAAAGGCGAAGCTGATCACGGATGAGCAGACGACGGCCCTTGCATCAGCGATCGGCGTAGCCACAGACAAGCTCAGCGCGTCGCAGGCCGCAGCGCTTGAGGATTTAAAGAAAGCCATCGAAGCGACCACGCCGCCCGCCGCGCAGGCAGGCCAGACGCAGCAGCAGGCCGGAAGTCCGACGCAGCCGTTTGCCGGTACCGTGCAGGTGCTTGAAAGACCGCTTACAGGCGTATCGTCCGCAGCAGCGTCGGCAGCCACGGCAGCGGCACAAAATGTGGCGCAAAACATGACACCCGTGCAGGCGACGCCGGAGCAGCTTGCGGAGGAAGCGTGGAAAGATGCGGAGGTAAAAGCCGCAGCAGCCGCGGAAGAGGCGGCGAAGCAGGCCGCGATTGAAAAGGAGAACAAAAAAGGCGCGCTGCTGAATATCATCAAAGCGGGCGATAAGCGGGAGAAGCTGTCAAAAGACGAGCTGAAAGAGAAGTCGGCATTGTACCGGCA
>Ga0129308_1002791_pt1 | contig 13888 bp, 13 predicted proteins | sample L827metagenome_FD_94440 | JGI IMG/M metagenome (GOLD analysis project Ga0129308, IMG submission 94440) | Ring-tailed lemur group fecal microbial communities from Wisconsin, USA - L827 metagenome | ecosystem: Host-associated > Mammals > Digestive system > Large intestine > Fecal | place: USA...
ATAAAGCGATGAAAATACTCTGAAACACCATAAGTCCAAACGCTTTTCCAAACTTTTCAAATCCCAGAAAAATATCGGTCGTTCCCACGATCTGTCTGCGGAACAATGCCAGAAAGAACAAGGAAATTCCCAATTCAAACGGCCCTGACACCAGGAACATATAAAGTATGCTCATCGGTGAAACAGGAATACTGCTATATAAAGTGTTGTACTTATCCACATCTAAAGTGCTTGCATATGGATCTCGCAAATCCACAATAAAACTACCTACATTCACTCCAAATAAATTGTTAAAAATCGCAATCGGTAACCACAGACACAGCCAAAATACAATTACTGCAACGCTCGCAGTCTGCCATTTCTCTGCCAGTGCATTTCTTCCCAACACCCTTATATTTCTGCTCGATTCTGTTATAACAATATTCGATCCTATCATGGAGTCTTGCATTCCTAACCTCTTTTCTTATATACTTCTTCCTAAATACAGATAAATAATATTACCATAGAAAAAGGTAGCTCGTCAACAGAAGACATCAGTTAGCAACTGCTTCTTGCAGACAGCATCGCTTGCAGCAATTTATGCTATGCTCGTCTGCCCAGGCATATACCCGAATATAATTCCCCCGTTAAACAAGAGTTTTGGATTGCACGTTCGTGCAATCAACTGGCTTAAACCATAATAAAAACACCCTGCAACTGAAAGCAATACGCTTTTAGTTGCAGGATTTTTACATCTTGATTCTACCCTTTTGTTTTGATTTCTTATATGCCAGCTTCTCCAATTCCTTCCATTACTCAACATATAAAAGAAAATATTCCCATGCCCGGTTTAAAAAAACAATAATTTTCATTCATATGGCATCCCCCTTTTATAATCGTTCTCTTAAATCCCTTTGACAGCAGCAGAAAAACGCCTGTTTTACTGCGGTGCATTCTCGTCCGAAGCCCCCTCCTCCGACTGACCTTCCTGAGGTTCATTCGGCCCTGTTGCCTCCATAGTCCCATTTGACACTGCCGGTTCTACGACTTCAGTCGCTTCTGCATCCGCATATGCCGTTGAAATTACTTCCGGTTCAATTGACACCGTTTCTGCTTCCTTGATCAGATGACCTGCCAGAATTTCATAAAATCCTGCATAGGTTGACCAGATATACACTGTAACCGGAACAATAAACAGCTGAGAAATTACCATACCAATTGCCTCAGGAAGCCCGTGAACACCAAGCACGGATATAACGCTTTGAAGCACACTTTCCGGAATCGCCGACAAGAGCGCCCAGCCAATGAAGGATAATGTCAGGCAAAAATATTTTGCCTTGTTGCCCTTCATCATTATTTTGCTCTCGTTCATACACTGTCGGATGCTCTTCGTCGGATCATCTGCCAAAATAAAGAAGGCCTGACTGTAACGAATTGCTGCAATGATTCCCGGAACAACAAACAAACACGTCCATAAAGCGATGAAAATACTCTGAAACACCATAAGTCCAAACGCTTTTCCAAACTTTTCAAATCCCAGAAAAATATCGGTCGTTCCCACGATCTGTCTGCGGAACAATGCCAGGAAGAACAGAGAAATTCCCAATTCAAACGGACCTGATACCAGCAGCGTATAAAGCCCGCTTATCGGTGAAACAGACGGCATAGGCATACTGCTGTATAAGGGGTTGTATGTGTTCACATCCAGAGTGCTCGCATACAGATCCATGTACAGACTGCCGACATTCACCCCAAATAAATTGTTAAAAATCGCAACCGGCAATTGTAAACACAGCATATATACGATTACTGCAATAATCGCAGACTGCCATTTCCCTGCCAGTGCATTTCTTCCCAGTGCCCTCAGATTGCTGCTCGGTTCTGTTATAATAATATTCGATCCCATCATTGATTCTTGCATTCCTAACCTCTTTTCTTATATACTTCTTCCTAAATATAGATAAATAATATTACCATAAAAAGAAGCAACTCGTCAACCGGAGAGACCGTTTAGCATCTGTTACCTATAGACAACGCCGCTTGTAACAGATTATTTTCGGTTATCCACTCAGACAGTCGAATCACGTCTGCCAGTCTTACCAAAACCATCCCCGCGTCTAACGCGGGGTTGTTTATTTTAACGGGCATAGCCCTTGTTCCTCGCGGACGTGTCAAACACGTAAGCGATCTGCCACCTGCGTGTGATGTGACTTTACTTACGTTTTTTACTCTTGAAAGGACTTACCTCCGGTATACTTAATTGTTCACCAAGTTTATCCTCTTCCAACTGATGCTTGATATACTCCGCAATTCGGGCTGTGTTCTTGCCTACTGTATCTACATAATATCCTTTGCACCAAAATTCTCTATTTCTATATTTGTACTTCAATTCCCCGAATTGCTCATAAATCATCGTGGCACTTTTGCCTTTGAGATATCCCACAAATGCTGAAACCTTCATCTTCGGTGGTATCTCTACGAGCAAATGTACATGATCTGGGTAAACTTCACCTACAATAATATTCACGCCTTTTCACTCACACAATGTCCTTAGAATTTTACCTATTTCTCTCTTTTTTTCTCCGTAGAAAACTTGCCTTCTGTACTTCGACGCGAATACGATATGATATTTGCAATTCCATTTTGAATGCGCTAAACTATGAATGTCATTAAGATCCATGTTAATCCTCCTTCTTAATCTTAATGCAGTTGGCAGACCGCATTTTGATTTTAAGACTTGGAGGATTTCTGGTCAAATGCATAGCATACACGGAACCCCGCGTCAAACGCGGGGTTTTCTTATAACAACAAAAAAGCGCCGGCAAGCGGCGCTTTTTCACCCGACATTTCGTCGGTATTCTGTTTTTAGTACAGGTTCTGGAAGATCTCTGCGATTTCTTCTTCTGTGAGCGGTACATAGTTGTTTCCGAGCAGTCTCTGCTGGTTGTCAACTGTGGACTTCGCAAACGGAGCAACCTGATCTTCTGTCATGCCGTATTCCTTCAGCGGCTTCTTTTCGATGATCTTGCCCAGGAATTCGTCCAGTGCAGGGTATACATCAGCAGGATCACAGCCCAGTACGTCAGCAAACAGCTTGTTTGCCTGTTCGATCTTACCTACAGGCTGCTTTCTCATGTACATCTTGAATACTTCTGTGAAGCAGATGAAGTTTGCTTCGCCATGAGGAATGTGGAATGCACCACCGTGTGCATAAGACAGTGCGTGAACTGCTCCGCAGCCAGCGTTACCAAATGCGATACCAGCATAGTTGGAAGCGATTAAGAAATCCTTTAAGAAAGGCTTTCTGTTTTCTGCAGTATTTCCACCAGCAGCGATGATCTGCTTGTATCCGTTCATGATCATTTCGATTGCCTTTACGGAATACATTTCTGTGAAAGGAGAAGCCTTTGGTGACAGGAATGATTCTACAGCGTGGATCAGAGCGTCTACGGAAGAAGTAGCGAATACCTTGTCAGGCAGTCCCTGCAGGGATTCCGGAATCAGAACTGCGATGTCAGCATAAGTCTGTTCATCAGCAATACCCTTCTTCAGGTTCAGGGAAGGAATAGATGCTACTGCTACGTTTGTAACTTCGGAACCAGTTCCGCAAGTAGTCGGAACAACGATCAGTTCCTTTACTCTCTTCGGAGCTACTTTGCCAGTGTACAGGTCAGCTACTTTGTCAGGAATTTCGCATGCTAATACTTTGCAGCAGTCTACGATTGTACCGCCGCCGAATGCGATGATTCTGTTGTAGTCATACTTATCCATTTCAGCCTTCATAGCGTCCATCATTTCATCTGTTGGTTCGCCAGCGCCGTACTTTTCCTGATAAACAACAGGCATGTCGATACCTAACGGCTTTACATACGGATCATACATCCACTGGTTTGTTACCAGGATGTCGCCTTTACCTAATTTGAATTCATCATTGAAATCTTTAAAAGTGTCAAAGTAATGAATTGCAGGTACTACTCTTAATGCTTGCATAATGTTACCTCTTTTCTTTCTTAAACATCTTATTAACGTTACTATATCTAATTCACAAGTGTGAATTTAGAATTCAGCATTGAATCTTTCCTTGAACTGTTCTTTCAGTTCTTCTCTGAAATCAGGGTGAGCAATATTGATTAACTGTCTTGCTCTGTCTTTCAGGGTTCTGCCCTTCATTCTTGCGATACCGTATTCTGTTACGATATAGTCAGCATCGCATCTGGAAGTCGTTACAGCAGCACCGTGATCGATGAACGGAACGATCTTGGAAACCTTAGTGCCGTCCTTCATTACTGTTACGGAAGGCATTGCGATGATCGCCTTAGCATTGTTATCATGCGCCATAGCTGCACCTCTTACGAAGTCAACCTGTCCGCCAACGCCGGAGATCTGCTTTGTACCGATACATTCGGAAACGATCTGTCCCATGAAGTCAACCTGTACGCATGCGTTGATGCAAACCAGATTCTTTAACTGTGCTACGACTTCCGGATGATTTACATAATCTACCGGTCTTAATTCTACCATCGGGTTCTTATCGCAGAAATCATACAGCTTCTTTGTTCCCATCAGGAATGTAACAACCATCTTACCTTCATCGATACCCTTCTGGCTGCAGTCGATTGCTCCCTTTTCATACAGATCAACAACGCCGTCAGCGATCATTTCAGAGTGGATACCCAGGTTCTTCTTTTCGCCCAGCTGAGACAGTACAGCATCTGGAATTGCACCGATACCTAACTGCAGTGTAGCACCGTCTTCGATCAGAGAAGCGCAGTTCTTACCGATTGCTTCTTCTACAGGACCAATCTTAGCCGGCTTGCTTTCGAACAGCGGGTGAGAGTTTTCAACGAAAGCATCAATTTCGCTTACATGTACAAATGTGTCACCAAATACAGTAGGAACCTGATCGTTTACTTCTGCAATTACTGTTCTGCAGGATTTAATTGCCTGCATCGTGTAGTCAGAAGATACACCTGTGCTGCAGAATCCATGTTCATCCGGCGGCGTTACGCTTACCAGCAGAACATCTTCGTGGAAAATGTCATTTCTCAGGTATTTCGGTACTTCGTGGAAGAATACAGGAACGAATTCGCCGTGTCCTTCAGAGATAGACTTTCTTGTAGACGGGCTTGTGAACCATCCTTCGAATGTGAATACATCGTGGTTTTCAGCCTTGGAATATTCACCTTTGCCCAGTGTAACCATGTGTGATACTGTGATGTCCTTGTACAGATGCTTGTTTGCTACCATTGCATCAACCAGAACTGCAGGTTCTGCAACAGCATGTGCAAACAGCACTCTGTCACCTGACTGAATCAATTTCATTGCTTCGTCAGCAGAGCATTTTCTGCTCTCATAAATTTCTTTCCAATCCATATCTAATTCATCCTCCATTTTTAAGAACCTATATTTTCGAAAGGGTCTCCATGATCCTTTCCATATGGGAACGATCCCACATTTTTAACACATCACCTTTGACATCGAATTGCTCATATGAAGCGCAGCAGTTAGAACATCCGCCCAAAACCAGCAGGCAGTCATACGGCTCGCCTTCTATCGCGTGTGCAAATTCAATGTTCTCCAGCTTTTTTTTGATTTCTCTGCTCGCTGCTCCACGATCGTAATGCGGATTGCAGCCTCCACAGAATCTGATTCCACACTTCATAAATGTCCTCTCAAATGTTGTCAATTATTATTCGGCGGCCGTACCCGGCCACATTCTAAATGAGGTCGCTTTGGGTTTCAAAGCGACCTCAAATTCTCTAGTCTTATAGAACTGTTCGTTGAATTCAACTATTTGATTCCAGCGATAGCCTTAGCCAGTTCCTTCTTACCTTCGATGTTACCCTGTCTGGAAATCATGATTCTCTGAGCCTGAGGGGAACCTGCACCGTGCATGGATTCTGTTCTGTATCCTACAGCAGCAGCACCTAAGCACATGTTTTCTAAGAATCTCAGAACTCTCATTCTTTCTTCTGTTGTGCATGCAGGGGATGCAGCGAAGTACTTATTGCAGATTTCGCCGATTGTTTCGCCGTTTCTGCCAACCTTTAAGTCGGACTTGAAGTCTGTTTCGGACGGCATAGTTACCATCAGACCACCAGCGATGTCTTCAGCCAGTCTTACGATTTCGTAAGGGAATCTTGTTACGTTCTGCTTACATACGTTTGCTAACAGCAGGTCGATCTGGTAGTTACCAGCTTCAGTCTGCCAACCTTCTGTGGAGCAAGCGATACCGCAGCAGTACAGAGTTTCGTTCAGGTGAGTCATTTCGATGAGCTTATCCTTAATGTGGGAAGCCTTCTGAGCGCCATTGTATTCTGCAGCCAGAGCAGCAGCACCGATTACAACGTCACCAACACCAACTTTGCAGCCGCCATAGGACTGTCTGTGGTATCCAGCGAATCTTTCTACCATCATGCCAGCAAAGTCATATTCTCCAGCCAGGAAGATGTATTCGTTCGGAATAAATACGTCATCAAATACTACTAATGCTTCCTGTCCACCGAACTTAGCGTTACCAAGGTCAACTTCAGCGCCTTCTTCTAATTTTCTAGTGTCGCAGGACTGTCTTCCGTAGATCATGTACATGCCGTCTGCATCTGTAGGGCAAGCGAAGGATACTGCATAGTCAGCATCTGCTTCCTTCATTGCCTGAGTCGGCATGATGATGTGCCAGTGAGAGTTGATGGAACCAGTCTGGTGAACCTTAGCACCTCTTACTACGATACCGTCTTCTCTTCTTTCAACGATATGTACGAACAGGTCAGCATCTCTCTGAGCGTGTGGAGCCAGGCCTCTGTCACCCTTAGGGTCAGTCATAGCGCCGTCTACTACCAGGTCTTCCTTCTGAACCATTGTTAAGAAGTTCTTGAAGTTTTCGTGATAGTTAGTTCCATACTTTTTATCTGTTTCATAAGTTGTGGAGAATACAGCGTTGAATGCGTCCATACCTACGCATCTCTGGAAGCAGGATGCTGTCTTCTGTCCGCATAATCTCTGCATCTTAACCTTTTTCTTCAGGTCTTCTGTGCTCTGGTGCAGATGTGCAAATCTGTTGATTGTTTCACCAGTCAGGCTGGACTTAGCAGTCATCAGGTCAGCATATTCCGGATCCTGTGCCAGATCGTAAGTTACTGCTACGCAGTTGATGGATGGTCTGATAATTGGATGATCCACCCAGTTTTCGATCTTTTCACCGAACATATAAACTCTTGTCTTTAACTTTCTCAAACTTTCGATGTACTGTTCTCCTGTCATTAACATTTTAAAATCACTCCTTTAAATATTTTTAATTTCCTCATGCCGCGTCATTGCGCATAAAAAAATTACGAACTACCGAAATGTAATGCAAGTTCTATACCAATTTACATTACAACAAAATCAATCAGCCATTAATCGATTTCCTTATTGAGAATTTTTCTGGCCATATCCAGAAGATCCTCACTGACGGAAGTATCCAGAACAACATCCTTCACCCCTTCGACATTTGCCAGCACCGCATCCCTTACGACGTCTTCGATCGTCTGCTGCGCCGATGGACATGAAGCACATGCTCCCGTCAATCTGACATAAGCTACATCATCCTGATACTTTGTCAGTACCGCACCGCCGTAATGTGCCGCCAGCACTGGATCTACCTTGTCCTTCAATACTTTAATGATTTGTTCTTCCATCTTCCTACCTCGCATTATGCTGTTTGTTTTGTGACAAAATTTTTTTCAATTTTTTTGTCATGCTTATCATATCACTTGCGTTATCGTTTTTCAAGTGGTTATAATGATTAAAAAAAGTGAATGTTTGGAAAGGAAATCATAATCGTGAACAAGGCCATCATTATTACCTCTTATATCGAGCACCCCTTCCCCATGAAGCAGAAAATCGGCGCGGATGATTTCATCATCTGTACTGACGGCGGCTACGATATTGCAAAAAAAAATAAAATCAGACCGCATTTGCTATTGGGCGATTTTGACTCAGTTTCGGGCGATTACGACTCACTTGCGAGAAATTTGTCTCACAAAATTGACATTTTAAAATTCAATCCGGAAAAAGATTTTACAGATCTTGATCTGGCGCTCAAAGAAGCATACAGACGCCGGTTTTCTCATGTGGAAATCTGGGGCGGACTGGGGGGCCGACTCGATCATACGGTCGCCAATCTTCAGATTTTAACGCACTACAGCCGCCAGTTCGAAGCGCTGCAGATTTTGGATGGCAGGAACCGCTGCTTTGTTTTCTATGGTGACCCTCAAAAAACACACACCATCCCCCGGCAGGAAAGCAGCTATCTTTCGCTGTTTTCCATGTCTGAGCAATGCTGCGGACTCAGCATTTCCGGCGTCAAATATCCCCTGCAGGATCATATACTGACTCGTACGTTCCCGCTCGGTGTCAGCAATGAATTTACAGACACACAGGCAGAACTCACGCTCACGGACGGTACCCTTCTGGTCGTGATCTCCTACAAAGAATCCGCTTTCAAATAGCAGCAAAAAAGGTTTTCATAATTGAAAACCTTTTTGTTTTATAAAATTATAATTTCTTTTTGAACGCCGTACTCAAATCAGAAAAGCAGATTATTTTTGCAGTTTTTCAAGAAAACTTTTTCCCAGAAGGAAATAAATTTCTTCTTCTTTTCGCATTTTTTCGACCTGCATTATTTCGCCCAGCCAAACGTACATGCCACTGCTTTATGCCATCCATCTAAAAGATTTTCCCGCACGGTCTGCTCCATATCCGGACGAAAGATGCAGTCTACCTGCCAGTTTGCCAGAATGTCCGCCGTATCTTTCCAGTACCCTGTTGCCAGTCCTGCCAGGTAAGCGGCTCCCAGCGATGTTGTTTCAATACACTTCGGACGATACAGTTCCTGATTGATCAGCCCCGCCTGAAACTCCAGCAGAAAATTATTGGCACTGGCGCCGCCGTCTACTTTAAAGGTCTGTATGGCATGTCCCATATCCTCCGACATCGCATTCATCAGATCACAGGTCTGATATGCCATAGACTCCAAAGCCGCCCGCACCAGATGATTCCGGTTGACACCGCGGGTCAGCCCCATAATCGCACCTCTGGCATAAGAATCCCAGTAAGGCGCGCCCAAGCCCGTAAATGCCGGAACAATATATGCTCCCGCCGTATCCTTCACCTGTCTCGCCAGAAGCTCCGATTCCGCTGCATTGTCCAGCAGCTTCACTTCGTCACGCAGCCACTGGATTGTCGCGCCAGATACAAAAACCGAGCCTTCCAGCGCGTAGTTCACCTGATCATTGATGCCCCAGGCAATTGTCGTGATCAGTCCGTTCTTCGATTCAATCGGGTTCCGGCCGGTATTTACCAGCATAAACCCGCCGGTTCCGTATGTATTTTTCGCTTCTCCCGCTTCAAAACATGCTTGTCCGAACAGCGCCGACTGCTGATCCCCTGCCGCTCCGGAAATCGGAATCGCACCGCCGAAGATACGCGGATGACTTTCTCCATAAATCGTACTGGACGGTTTTACTTCTGGGAGCATGCAGCGCGGAATTCCCAGCTCCTGCAGAATTTCCGGATCCCACTCCAGCGTATGAATGTTGAACAGCATCGTTCTGGAGGCATTGGAATAATCCGTTACATGTACCTTGCCCTCCGTCAGCTTCCAGATCAGCCAGGTTTCCACCGTGCCGAACAGCAGATCGCCCGCTTCCGCCCGTTCGTACGCTCCATCTACATGATCGAGAATCCATTTCAGCTTTGTTCCCGAAAAATACGGATCGATGAGCAGCCCCGTTTTGGCACGAAAAGAATCCGATAACCCTTTCGCCTTTAACGCATCGCAATACTGCGCTGTTCTCCGACACTGCCAGACGATTGCATTGCAGACCGGCTTTCCCGTATTCCGATCCCAGACAATCGTCGTTTCCCGCTGATTCGTAATCCCGATGGAATCGATCATTTCATAGGTGGCACCGATTTTCAAAAGCGCCTCCTGCGCCACGCCGATCTGCGTCGACCAGATTTCCATTGCATCATGCTCCACCCAACCTGCCTGCGGATAAATCTGCCGGAATTCCTTCTGTGCCATACTGACCTGCTGCCCTTGTCTGTCGTAAAGGATACATCTCGCACTGGTCGTCCCCTGATCCAGCGCCATTACATAACGTTTTTTCATCATACAAACTCCATCATGATCTGATTGGAAAAATCCATGCCCTGCTCCGATAAATACAGGCGGTCTCCCGCATGGATCAACAATCCTTTATATTTCTTCAAAATCGCTTCATCATATACCGAAAACAGCTCTTCATCGAAAATCTGCCGGAACACACTTAACCGCACGCCTTCCGCCTTGCGAAGACCTGTAAACAGAAAAACACCCATTTCTTCCCGTTTGGAATAACGTTCCACACTGTCGGCATCGATTGGTGCTTCAGACTTCTGCAGTGCTTCGATATATGCTCTCATCCGGCTGCTGTTGCGAAAGCGGCTGCCGTTAACAAAAGAGCTCGCGCCCAGTCCCAGCCCCAGATATTCTTCATACGACCAGTATTTGAGGTTATGACGGCTTTCTTTGTCCGGCAGTGCGCAATTCGAAATCTCATACTGCCGATAACCGGCGTGCCGCATCATCTTCAATGCCGTATGATACATTTCACGGTCTGTGATCTCCGGCGTCGGTTCCAGACTGCCATTGCGGATCAGATCGTAAAACGGAGTTCCCTCCTCGACCTGCAGACTATAAAGGGAAATATGCGCAGGCTTCAAAAAAATACATTCCCTGACGGTCTCCTTCCAGACTCTCATGGTCTGCCCCGGGATTCCGAACATCAGGTCGAGATTAATATTGTCAAAGCCCGCTTTTTTTGCCCGCTGAAAGGCATAAAATGCGTCGTTTTTATTGTGAATCCTGCCGAGAGTCTGCAGAATAGAATTATCGAAGGACTGCACACCGATGCTCAGACGGTTAACTCCTTTCCGAAGATACCGTTCCAGCTTCTCATCGGTCAAGGTTGCAGGGTTGGCTTCAATTGTAATTTCCGCACCATTAACAACATTAAAATGCTCCCGGATACAATCGAGAATTGCCCCCATATCCCATGCCGACAACAGGGATGGCGTGCCGCCTCCAATATAGATACTGTCTACTTCACGATAAGGCCATTTCTGCGATCTGATGCGAATCTCCGCCATCAGCGCAGCGGCGTACTGAGAATAAATCTTATGATCATCGCACCCAAACGAAAGAAAATCGCAGTATTTGCATTTTCTGACGCAAAATGGGATGTGAAGATAAAGACCGAGACTATTTGTTGTCATCATATTTTAGTACCGCAGTAAATGCTTCCTGAGGTACTTCTACCGTACCAAACTGCCGCATTCGTTTTTTCCCTTCCTTCTGCTTTTCCAGCAGCTTTTTCTTTCGTGATATATCTCCGCCATAGCATTTAGCGATTACATCCTTGCGGTAAGCCCGGACAGTTTCTCTGGCGATGACCTTCTGCCCGATAGATGCCTGGATCGGTACCTCAAACTGATGCATCGGGATGATCTCCTTTAATTTGGAACACACAAATCGCCCACGGCTATACGCCTTGGACTCATGCACGATCATGGAGAACGCATCCACCAGATCCTTATTCAGCAGGATATCCAGCTTGACTACCTTGGACGGCTCATATCTGGAAAATTCATAATCCAGAGAACCATATCCTCTCGTTTTCGATTTCAATGCGTCAAAGAAATCGTAAATGACTTCATTGAGCGGCATATCGTAGTGCAAATTCACGCGGTTTTCCGTGATATACTCCATGTGCAGCATCTTGCCGCGCCGTTCCTGACAGATTTCCATGATATTGCCGACATAATCCTTCGGCACCATGATATCCGCCTTTACCATCGGTTCTTCGATGTGGTCGATGAGTACAGCATCCGGAAGATTCGATGGATTCTGCACCATTTCCACGCTGCCATCCGTCATAACAACCTTATAGATTACACTCGGCGAGGTCGTCACCACACCGAGATCAAATTCACGTTCCAGACGTTCTACGATGATCTCCATATGCAAAAGTCCCAGAAAACCACAGCGGAAGCCGAAGCCCAACGCCGTTGAGGTCTCCGGTTCGAAGTGAAAGGCCGCATCATTGACCTGCAGCTTTTCCAGTGCATCCTTTACATTTTCGTATTTCTCGCCCTCTGCCGGATAGATTCCGCAGTAGACCATCGGCTGCACCTTTTTATAGCCGGGAAGCGGTTCCTCCGTAGGATCGGCATCCATCGTAATGGTATCACCGACGCGGGCATCCGCCACCTGCTTAATGCTGGCGCAGATATAGCCTACCTCGCCGGCACGCAGCACTTTGCACGCTACCGGTCCCGGAGAACATGTCCCGACTTCGGTCACTTCGTATTTTTTCCCGCTATTCATCAGGCGAATCATATCGCCCGCCTGAATCGTTCCGTCGAAAACTCTTGTATAAATTACAACGCCTTTGTAATTATCGTAATACGAATCGAAAATCAGCGCCTTGAGCTTGCCGTTTTCATCCCCCTGCGGTGCAGGTATCTTTTCAACGATCTCTTCCAGCAGCTCTTCAATGCCGAGACCCTCCTTCGCGGAAACCAGAGGCGCCTCCTGCGCTTCCACCCCGATCACATCTTCAATCTCCTGTTTGATCTCATCCGGTCTGGCTGACGGCAGATCGATTTTATTGAGAACCGGCATGATTTCCAGATCCTCATCCATTGCCAGATATACATTTGCCAGCGTCTGCGCTTCCACACCCTGTGTTGCATCCACGACCAGCACAGCACCTTCACAGGCCGCCAGACTTCGGGAAACCTCATAGGTGAAATCCACATGCCCCGGTGTATCGATCAGATTGAAGATGTACTCGTTTCCATCCTTGGAATGAAATACGAGCCTCGTCGTCTGCAGCTTGATGGTAATGCCGCGTTCCCGCTCCAGATCCATATTATCCAGAAACTGTTCGCGCATTTCCCGTTCCGATACCAGTCCCGTTTTTTCGATGATCCGGTCCGCAAGCGTCGATTTGCCGTGATCAATATGTGCGATAATGCTGAAATTTCGAATGTATTTCTGATAATCTTTCATGTTGGCCTCTTTTCCTCGTACGATATCATTCCTATTTTACTGGAAAAGACCGAAATTATCAATATCCAAAACCAATTTCCCGCCGCTTCCGGTTGTCTCCAGACAAATCTGATCGAGCGTCAGAACCGTCGCCGTTCCCAGAAAGAAGACCAGAAAAATCAAGACTGCCCGCAGAAGCATTTTTTTCATTTGTATTCACCTTCTTTCGTACTGATTCCACACCGGCCTGAGGCATCACCCCTTTATGACCGCCGCCAGCGCCTTCGCAAAATATCTGGCACATCTGCGCGATTCTTCGATGGTATTCTTATTGTTTCCAATCTCCAGAAGCAGCGCATGGTCACTGACGTATTCATTATACCGGTAATTCTGTTCGATGATTGCACCGCCGAAGCCTTTATGCTGCTGCTCTGCCTTCTGGCTGACTTTTTTCGCAAATTCATAAAGCTCTGCGTAATTCTGGTTTTCCTTTCCGACGACCAGTGAAAATTTTGCCACGCGCTTGTTATCGATCGTCAGCAGCTTTCCCTCTTTTGCAGATGCCGCTGCCGCGTCTCTATGTAAATCAATCACATACTTTGCCGTCGGATACTTTTTCAGGAGCGACTGTATGGTCTGCAGGGATCTGCTGTAGGATTCATTATAAGACGGTCTGTCGTGAATGGTCGTATCATGGATTGTTTTGATCCCCTGTTCTTCCAGCGCCTCCTTCAGAACATCACCGACATCCCTTACCGTTCCCTTTTTCGCTTCCCGATGATAGTTGCTTTCTTTATATGGCAAGTAGGATTCCGTGCTGTGCGTATGATATATGAT
>Ga0129308_1002795_pt1 | contig 13877 bp, 15 predicted proteins | sample L827metagenome_FD_94440 | JGI IMG/M metagenome (GOLD analysis project Ga0129308, IMG submission 94440) | Ring-tailed lemur group fecal microbial communities from Wisconsin, USA - L827 metagenome | ecosystem: Host-associated > Mammals > Digestive system > Large intestine > Fecal | place: USA...
CAGTTTAAACTGTTCTTTGCTTATATCACTTGGATATTCTTTTCTCATTTTTCTCCGTTCCCTTGTTTTTATATCATTATAACATATTTAAGGGTGGCTGTAAAGATTCTGAACAGGCTCTAAAGCTGCAAAATCTTTTCCCTCAATCCTGTTCTGCGTATTGGATAGTTTAGTTATTTGAACAGCTTGTTTGCTATCGGCATCTCCAATATCGATCATTTGAACAAAAATACGGGCATTTGATATAGATTCTGGGGATTCCATATATATAGAGCCAATAACTCCTGTTGTTTGTGCTCCGTTAACCACCGAAACGCCTTCAAGAGCAAATAATCCCACGTCTCTTCCAGTGCTATATGCCGCCTTTTTGGTAATTCGTTGACAAAGAATTTTTATTCCATTATTATAATAGAAGAATTTCTCAGGTTCGTTAGTTAATACTTCTCTTATTCCTTGATTGACATCAGTGCTTCCTTTATAGTATCTTATATTCTTGGCAAATAATCGATTGCCGTACTGTTTATACCATTCTCCAACTGCTGAAATAGGGATCGTACCATAGTATGCTTTATATGGATTATCTACAGTTCCCCAATTGCTAAGCAATACGTCATCCAAAATGATATTATCAGATGCTTGTCCATTAGCTAAATAATCATAGAGATCTTGGACTTTCAATTCTGTAAACAACAACAAATCTGTGGAATCATCTTCGTTTACACTTTTTAAAAGAGCATTTATAGGGCGAAGTGCGTAGTCTTTTGCGGATTGATTTCCTGTATGACAGAAAATCATCTCTATCTGATAATCCATATTTCTTATTGCATCTGAAATGTCTTGCTTTTTTGCTTGAATCTTTTTATTGCAACCGTCAAAATCAAAATTCAAACATCTTTTAATTCCCTCTACAAAAATATTACTTTCCTCTTGAGATATACTTCCGCTACCATCAGAACGCCATTTGCTTTGTATAAGGAAGAGTTTCTTTTGAGCGGTATCATTGTATACAGCATCAATTCCCATATCATGATAACCGTCAGTTATATTTTGCGAAGCAATATCATAATCCATTCCACATTTTAAAACTAAAGATAAAGCTGCAATTGAGCGTGTTAGAAATTTATTTGTTTTTTCTTCATTTGATTTAGCATCACTAAGATCAATTAGACCTTTAAACAGTTCTTCAATCCTATTTTGTATTCTAATCATCTTCAGATTATTTGGCATTGTACATACCTCCTATTCTATATTATTTCATATAAAGCTAATTATTATTCAAGTAGTTATAAAAATTTTGCACTCTTTGATTTATTACCGTTTCGATATGCCTCATCCAAGCAGGAGTTTCAAGATTATCACGCTCACTTTCGCATTGAAGTATCAAATCCCTCAGATGTTCTGGACGAGCCTGATTCCCCTCAAACATGGAAACAAAATGCCTACGGAACTGCTCCAAGCTGAGAGGAACAATATCAAGTCTCTGCTTTACATCGCCTTTTGCATACCAAATGCCGTGCCGAAATGTTTCGGCAGTATTAGTATCTATTCTGATTGCAAGGAAGATTCCATATACAGGTTTATCATACTTCAATACAGCATCGGATACATGACGGCGGACAGGCTCACCTTCCATAGCTTCCTGCCTTGAAGATGTGGACATTGTAACCTCTGTTAGTATCATGAAATTTTCAAATTCGCAGTAAAGATCGCCTTTTCCTCCACCTGCTGCGGTTACGGGCAAAAAGTCGGAGTCAAGTCTGAAACCACGAACCTCATAAGGCTTGTTGACCATGTGATCTATCGCAAGTGCAGCTCTCCACAGCGTCCACTCAAAATATGCAGGAGTCTCATCTTTAGGTATTTCGATAGCATTATCCTCATCATAGACGAGCTTTCCGCCGCCTTTAATAAGCAGTGACATATAATCAGCGATCTCTTGCCACTGATTGCACTGATCGTTAGCGTACTGTATCTCGTCTGTTTTGGCAAGGGTATCTTCCAGACGCTGTCTTGCAATATTTATCTCAGCAGGAGTATCAAGCGGCAGATCGGAAATATCATATACGATATGACGCTCCTTCATCTGCTTTTTGAGATCTTCAAGCAAGGTTTTAGCAACATCAAGATTATCTGTCGGCAGTGTGGCGCCTGAACACAGCTTCTTATATGCTTCCATAAGAGGTTCAGATGTAGCTATCGTTTTAGCGAGCTTCTCTGCAAGCAGATGTTTCGTAGGCACGATCATAATGCCTCTGCCCTTGCGCTGAAACATACCTGAAATACGGAGATAACGCATATTCATATCACTGTAATCAAGGAAATTATCAGCTTTTTTATCATAATGCTTTCCGCGCTCTTTAATCTCATTTTTATCAAAGATACGCTTGGCAGGGGCTTTTGCTCTTCGCTGTCTGAGATCAAGAATATGATCAACAACGTCCGAAAGATCATAGCTTGGATTTGTTGTGTGCCCCCAAAGAGCAAACTCAATACGGCTCATTTCCGTTGAACCTGTCCGTTTTTCCAACTCCAACATGATAGCAAGCACCCAGCGAAGAGGAGAGAAATAGGTTGTCTTATCAGGCATTTCAAACTGCTCAACGCTCATAGCTCTGAGAAAGCACTCTTGAACCGCAGGAAATGTATCTGCTTTAAGGAATGTTCTGCCGAACGGAGTTATCTCGTCCATTGCTCCAAGATCTTCCTGATTGCCGTCTTTCTTGCTCACCTGCGGATAGATATAGCCATTCTTTGCAAACATTAAACGCCACTTACGAGCATGACTGCCTGATTCGTCCTTACCGCTTTCGTTCTGAATTATTCCTTCCTTATTCAGAAGATTCATGAAGCCTATCTCATTATCTCTGCCGTGCAGCTTGCCGACAAATGCAGATTTGGCGTATACTGCAAGACCTTCCTGTATTCTGTTGGGATTTCTCAGACCTGTGTTACCAACAAGCCATATTTTGATATTTTCTTCCATAGTGTTTCTCCTAATCAATACCCGACAAAAAGGTATTCCTGAACAGAATTTCTATGTGTTTTAGCGTCAGCCTGATTGCCAAACGCATATTTATAATCTACGGGAACCACTTCAACGTGTTCCTTGTATTTCTTCATCAATGCTACCATATCCTCTTGCGTAGGTAAACTGTTTGAGGAATAGGACACAATAAGGATACTGTCAGAGAACTTACTGAACAGTTTATCGAATGCGTTATATGCTCCGTCCTTTGTAGAAAAAGGTGTAGGATATGATTTGAATTTCTTTGTTTTTGTATGCTCCTGAATTTCGACACCTTTCCAATCACGGGCAAGTCCTTCGATGAAATGGTATCTGCGTACATATTCATTATCAGATAGTGGCGAATAGTATGGGGGATCTATATACACAAGATCAGGTTTTACACCTGTCAAAGCCATAGCATCGCCATTTACTGATTTATTCTCCTTATGATTATCAAAGACAGCATTATTAACCGCTTCTACTGCTTCAAGGAACTGCTGAGAAAGCGTTTTCTGTAAATCCTTTCTGCCATCATCGTATCTATGACCCGTGTATGTAAAAATGCCACGAGGTCTTTTCTTAGTGCAGGCACGGATAAGAGCTGTCATTGCAATAGCTTTCTTATACTGATCATTTATGGCAGCTATGTTTGTGCGAAGTGTATCAATCAGCTCATTTTCTTCATCGGTATAATACAAATCCTTAAATGTATCAGATACGAAGTGATCTGTTTCGCTTTGCTGCATCAACAATTTTTCAGCTTCTTCCATAGGAAGTATTACGGTATTATTCTCGATCATAGCTTTTGCAAATGTTGCAGACATAGCCATATAATCATTGCTGATTACTGTTTTACCATGAGATTTAAACATATAACCGACTATTCCGGAGCCTGAAAACAGATCAACAGCGGTATCAAATTCAAAGCGTGAAGCAACATTCCATATCTCACCGAGCAGTTTTCTTTTTGAACCCATAAAGCGTGTCGGAGGATATAATGATACCTGATCGGAAAGCGGTTCACTCTTGGCAGCCTTTTTTGTTTCAGGCGGTATAGTTACAATTACATCTTCGCCTTTTCTTGTATCACCATGACAGGATATGTGTCTCTTAGTCTGAACGACCTCTATCTTATACTGCTCATAAAGCTGATGAACAAGCGGATGATTGGAATTTGTGAGTATCACATAGCAGCCACGTTCATGAAGTGTACCAATCATTTTAGCAAGCTCAACATGATCGTCCTCATAAAACTGTTCTTTAGTATAACGTTTAAAGTCTGAGTTCGGTCCAATAGGAAGGTATGGCGGATCCAGAAATACAAAATCCCCCAGTTGAGCATAGTGTTCAAGCACAAGAATATAATCACCGCAGAGAATATCTGCCTTGCGCAGAGCTTCGGAAGCAAGATGGAGAGCATCAATATCACATATCTTAGGATTCTTATACTTGCCGAACGGTGTATTGAATTGACCGTTCCTGTTTACACGATACAGTCCGTTGAAACAAGTTTTATTCAGATATATCGTTCTTGCTGCGGCTTCGGCTTTCGGAAGTGTCTGCCAGTCAAGAGAACGAACCTCGTAGAACATCTCACTTGTATTCTCATATTTCTGCAAGCATTCTATAACATCATCAACATTATGTGCAACCTGAAGATACATATTGATCAGCTCAGGATTGCTGTCGGCTATGATAGCATTCTCAGGCTTCAAGGAAAAGAATAATGCTCCGCCGCCAAAAAACGGCTCAATGTATCTGCCGTATGTTTTCGGAACTCTTGGCATAAGCTCACCAAGCATCTGCGTTTTACCGCCAGCCCATTTCAAAATAGGCTTTGCCACAGGAGCTTTAGTTGTTTTAACGCTCATCACTCTGAATCCTTTCGATCAGCCGTTTCAGACACCATTTCCATAATATCACCAATATCGCATTGCAGAGTATTGCATATCTTTACAAGCACATCTGTTGTAACATTCTCATTTTTTCCGAGCTTTGCCATAGAAGTGTGACTGATTCCTGCTGCAACACAAAGGTCTTTTTTCTTCATGTCCTTATCTATCAGCATCTTCCACAGCTTTTTATAACTTATCGCCATTTAGGGTACACTCCGTTTTCTGAACTTGTAGTCAGAAATCGCAGAACGAAAATCTGCAATCACTGAATTGTTTATATTATACCATACCTTTCGGAGTTTTTCAAGTGCTTTATTGCATTTTTTGTCCGAAAGCACCTCTGCATAGGAGTTCTAAAAGTCTTTCGATCATGCCTGAACGACTTAACTTTTCCGTCTACATACAGCTTGAAGAATACCGTTTTCTTATGAACGGTAATGCTGTGTATGTACTCTTGAAGTTTATATCGGAAAGGCGCAGTATTATGAGGAATATCAAAGAAATCATCATCAATTCCGCAGTGCTTTCGGATCAGACTAATTACATATTCTTCCAGGCTATTTTTATCTATTTCTTTCGGATTTGAGCAGTTTATCTTCTTGGTATGACAAGCATACATATAAAAAGGCTCGGCGCTGTATCTATACCTTATCGAACCATACATTTTTGCACCACATTCTCCGCAAAATATTTTTCCGCTGAGCAGATACATCGGATCCGTAGTTTTCAGCTTTCTGCTTTTGCTCATACGCTTATTCTGAACAGCTTCCCATACTTCCTTGCTTATTATCGCAGGGATACCGCCTTCTACCCGTATTATCTCTTCCGGGGACTTGTTTCTGTGACTATTTCGTTTATGGTCATATCCTTTGGATTCAGTACGGTTAAAAATATACACACCAGTATATTTCTCGTTTATCAGAATCCCATATACCGAAAAGGTTTTGAAAGGATTACCTGCTTTAGTAAGATACCCTTCTGAATTCAATACATCGGCTATGACCTTACAACTGTAACCGCTGAGGTACATACTAAAAATCATCACGACGATCTTCGCTTCTTCCTCATTGATGACGATGTGCTGTGTTTCGTCAACGTCATAACCCAGTCCGGGACTTCCTCCATTGTGGAGACATTGAAGTGCATTCTCCTTCATCCCCTTCATGCTTTCACGAGCTAAATTTGCCGAGTAAAACTCATTGATAGATTCCAGCATTCCTTCAAGAAGTATGGATTCTGGAGTATTGTCAATGTGTTCCAGTACCGAGCATAGACGCACTCCATTCTTACGAAGTTTTTGTTTGTAAAGACTTGAATCATATCGATTTCTTGCAAATCTGTCCAGCTTATGCACCAGAACTATATCGAACTCTTTGTTGTATGAATCTGCTATCATTTGCTGAAACTGTGGACGTTTGTCTGTCGTGGCGCTGTAGGCTTCATCAACGTATTTTTTCACAATCACCCAGCCGTTGTCATCGCAGTATTTTTTCATAGCACGCATCTGAGCAGAAATTGACTCTTCTCGCTGCATACTTGTGGAGTAACGGGCATAGCAGGCTACCCGTACTTGCTTACTATCCATTTTCTTGCTCCCTTTCGATAATATTGACCGGTCATTATTATTTTAGCAAGTAAAAATGTGTAAGGCAATACTTTTTGCGAAAGATTTGCGAAACTAACAAAGTGACTTATTATTATACTGTCACTATCTACAAATCCGCTAAGCATTATCGGAAAACTAACGACATGATTAAGTTCTCCTGCTGTTTACAGACAAATTCCCGACTGATATGAAAATGTATAAAAAATGACATTGGAAGAAGCAGAAAGTATGTAAAAGAAGCTGCCGACACCAGCCGACAGCTATAAAATGCAGTTTGTTTTAATGCTTTCGTTTATCATCATGATCCGCTTCAAGAATACCTGTCATACCATCAGTCAGTGGCGTTTGATTGAGAATGTCTATCATTTCCCGTGCGGTGATGATGTACGGTTCTTTTGGAAAATGCTTTTGATTACCTGTGACAAGATAAGCATTATCAGAACGTTTTTCCATGACAACTTCATAAAATGGCAGGTCTTTCATATCCGGCAGAACCATACCTGTCGGCGTTGGATCAACAAGAATGCCAAATTTCTCAATGGCACTCAGAAGATAATTTATTCGATCAGTTGGAAATTTGAATTTTTTTCTTGAAAGCACTTCCCGATACTCATCTATAATTTCGTTGCTGTAAACAGGAGTAATCTTACCTGAAAAGAGTTGAACCATTACCTGAACCGTAGCAGCAGATTCGTTTTTTGACAAGAGTGCTGATACAAGTACATTAGTATCTATTACTGCATAACAGATCATTTCTTATCTCCGTTCCTTGCTGCATTGATCTCAGCATTTATGTCATCAAGAGGCATATCCTGCAAGCCGTTTGTTTCTGCACTCTTACGGAGAGACATAAAAGCCTGCATAGCACCTTCTCTTGTAATTTCATTATCAGGAGCAGTTATATCAAACGGAATTCTTCTCTGATAAACGACAGCTCTTGCAAAAATGTTGATGGCTGTTGATGCATTCATACCAAACTGAGAGCAAAGCAAATCAAACTGCTGTTTTAAGTTTTCGTCCATACGAACACTAAATGTTGCTTGTGCCATAGTACGCACCTCCTCTATATATATTATAACCGATTGTGTGCTAAATGTCAATAGATAAGTGCGATTTGTGTTCATGTTTTCGAGTGGAAGACTTGCGTAACTAACAAAAGCGATATTTTGCATTTTGAAAAAATATACGAAAACACAGATAGACAAATCGTGCTTTTCATGGTATAATAAAAGAAACACTTGCAGAAAGAGGCAGGACTATGAAGCTACTAATCATCAGACACGGCGATCCAGATTATTCGATAGATTCTCTTACAGAAAAAGGACACAGGGAGGCTGAACTACTCTCCACAAGAATAGCTCCAATGGATATCGCCGCTTATTATGTCTCACCGCTTGGAAGAGCGCAGGCTACAGTGGAGTATACTTTAAAGAAATGCGGACGCACAGCCGAAACTCTCGACTGGCTGCATGAATTTGACAGGAATCTTATTATCGGTCCTGACGGTCAGCGACGTATCGCATGGGATATGCTGCCGAAGGACTGGACAGCTGTTCCTGAATACTACGATAAAGATAAATGGATGAAAGTTCCTGTTATGGCTGAGGCAGATATGGGAACGGGTATTGCTTATGTGCAGAATGGTCTTGATTCTCTGCTTGTCAAGCACGGATATGAGCGTAATGGCAATTATTATAATGCAGTTCATCCGAATGAGGAAACTATCGCACTGTTCTGCCATTTTGGAGTGGAGTGTGTTATGCTCGGTCATCTTCTCGGAATCTCTCCTATGGTGTTGTGGCACGGTTTTATGGCTGCTCCCACATCTGTAACAACTGTTTGCACCGAGGAACGCAGAGAAGGTATAGCTTATTTCAGAGTTACTTCCTTTAGTGACATTTCACACCTTTACGTAAGCGGTGAAGAACCTGCATTTGCAGGACGTTTTTGCGAAACCTTCGGTAACACTGAGCAGAGGCACGATTGATACAAAGCTGAAATGTAATCATAGCCGCAGATGTGCAAAAGGTCATCACTATTATATTTCGCATATTTTCAGAATGATCTTCAATCCAGATATCCTTGTTTCTCCCCAAAAACAAAATCAACTCTTATGTCTGTATAGTGTCGAAACGATTTCAGAATCGATACGCAGCCATAAGGGTTTCTGTTTTTTTAGTAATGCTTTGGTTCTTATATTTCCATAACTATTATATTTATATTATTTTATAGCTTATATAAATAATATTGCTATATTTAATAATAGATAAAAAATGATAAAAGTATAAATAACTGCCCTCGTAAGAGGGCTGACAGCAGACGAGCGTTAGCGAGTGTATGCTGGCATTGCTCGATGCAATCGGACTGCACGTCAGTGCCACTGCCCGTGTAGGGCAATTACAGGTTTATCCAGTAAATTATATTAGAAGCTTATTTTAAAAATCGTCCGCAAGATTTACTATCCTCTTGCCCTGTTTCTCCGCATATCGTATTGTACTGTAAGCTCCGCCGCTTTTATGCTGAATACAGCATACTACAAGGTCTGATCGGTCTATCATGCTCCGATTACGGACTTGGATAGCTGATTTTGGGTGAGCTTCGGCAGACTCGGCATACACCTCAACTTCATCATAGTATTCAAGGTACTCCTGTTCGTTATCACGATATTCGGCTTTCATATACGGCAGCACAAGCGTAAAATTAGTATTGCCATAATCATAAGCTCGGATAGCCCTCTTGATGCAGGCAGAAGCAAGCAAGTCAAATTCCCCATCTCTGCCTATCAGAAAATCAACATACTCCCTTTGTGTAATCAGGTCGTGCAGAAGCGTTTCAAGACGGTTTTCAATCTCCGTTCCATGCTCAATATATCTATGACCGAAAAAGCTGACAGTGTAAATGTTCATACGAATACCTCCCGATATTTTGTTTTCTATATTATAACGCAAAATAAGTGCAATCGCAACGCATTGCATCAATTATTTTTTGCGTTGAAATATAATATAATAAACATTGAAGGGAGATGAGCCTAATGGATATAGCTGAACGCTTGAAAAAAGCAAGAAAAGCACGAAATATCAGCGTTTACAAACTTTCCCAGCTATCAGGTGTGTCTGAAACGCATATACGGGACTTGGAGCGTGGAGATCGTAATCCATCATTTGATACATTGGACAGACTGGCAAAGCCGTTGGGAGTTTCTCTTGCCGATTTATTCAAGGAAACAGAGGAAGTTTCATACTTGAATGAAGCCGAAAAGGAACTTGTAAGCTGCTTTCGTATGCTTTCAGAGGAAAAGGCTGACAAGCTCCTACAATTCCTCAAAACGCTTGTATGAACTGAATTATCACGATGTTAAGGCTATTGCTGAACAGCGATAGCCTATTATTTTCCTTGCTGACAAACTCCGCAAAAACCGCACAATAGACTGGCAGAAGCGTGACGGAGCAAGGGCTAAAATGCGCATGATGATACGGAAGCTCCTGAAGGATCATCGCTATCCGCCGGAAGGTATGGAAGATGCCGTTTCAACGGTTATGAGCCAGTGCGAATTGTGGGCGGATAACATGATGAATGTATAATAAAACAGGTGTGATTTATGGTCGAATTATATGTTAATGATATCTAAGCGTTGCGACGCTATGTGTGATTTCATACTCCTTGACACGGCAGTATTCTGAATGTAACTATTGGACTTCCTGGACTCAAAAAGTTTCTCAAAAGTTTTTGAACAAAAATTTATAAAAATTTTTTTAGGAGTGGTTATTATGGCTGCGAATAATTTTGATCTTAACTATAACTTTTCCAATATCCTTGCAATGGATATTGCTGTCGATGCTGTTCAGGAATACATTGAAGAGCATGATGAGTTTGGTGAAGATGTTACTGTCAAGGATATGATCAAGAATATTAATGAGAACTTCTACGATGGACTGACACGAGGCGATAAGTGCAGAGTCGGCAGAGGTATAAGTACACTTGTAAATAAAGGAAAAATTCCTTTCATTGAACGAGGTGAAATGAAAGGCTCGACAAATACATACCATGTGACAGACTAACAAAAGCTGATGTACTGAAATGGTGCATCAGCTCATTTTATCTGTTTCAACCTCTAATCCCAAATATATATTATAATTCCGATAAGGTGATTCTTTCAGCCTTATCGGAATTTTTGTATTTGGAGGAATTGAAATGGAAGAAGAAAGAATATGCACCCACTGTGGAGAAACTTTAGCAGAAGATGAAGGTACGGTCGTTGACGAAGAACTGCTGTGCGACGATTGCGTGAACGAGCATTGTACCACCTGCGACCATTGCGGAGGCACTATATGGGTGAACGACGCTGTTCAGGACGATAACATCACGCTTTGCGAAAGGTGTTATAGCGATTACTATCACCGCTGCGAATGCTGTAACCAAATCATACATGATAATAACATCAACTGGCGTGGGGATTATCCGTACTGTAATAGTTGCTATGATGATTTTAACGATGAAATTGAGGAATACAGCTACAAGCCTGAACCGATCTTCTACGGTGACGGATATATGTACTTCGGTGTGGAACTGGAAGTAGACTGTGGCGGTAAGGACGACGAAAATGCCCGTACTCTTAAAGATATCGCCAATGTCCGCAATGAACATATCTACATCAAGTCCGATGGAAGTATAGACGATGGCTTTGAAATTGTTTCCCACCCTATGACACTGGACTACCACATGAACGAAATGGACTGGGAAAGCATTCTTCATGAAGCAGTAAACATAGGATATCGCTCTCACCAAACAAGTACCTGCGGACTGCACATTCATGTCAACAGAAACGCTTTTGGTGAAAATCAGGCGGAGCAGGAAGAAGTCATAAGCAGAATACTCTTTTTCATTGAAAAGAACTGGAACGAAATTTTCCGATTCAGCAGAAGAAATGAGTACAACATGAACCGCTGGTCTGCACGTTACGGCTACGAAAAATCGGGAAAAGAAATCCTGCAAAAAGCCAAAGATACGGGCAATCGTTATGTTGCGGTAAATCTCAGAAATTACCACACTATAGAGTTTAGGCTCTTTCGTGGAACGTTAAAACTGAATACATTTTTAGCCACTTTGCAGCTCGTAAGCGAAATTTGCAGGGTGGCTCTTTTGTTTTCAGAAGAGGATATTGATAAGATGTCGTGGTCTGTTTTTGTAAGAGATATGAACCATTATCCTGAACTTGTGCAGTATCTCAAAGAAAAACAACTGTACATCAACGATGAGATTCATGCAGAGGAGGAAATGTAAATGTGCGCAATTTTCGGATTTTTGGACTACAAAAAGAAAGTGTCTGCAAACACTCTTAAAATGCTGATAAGAGCATTATCAGTAGCAGCCGAAAGCAGAGGCACTGATGCAACAGGAATCAGCTATGTCAAGGACGGTAAAATGGTAACATTCAAGAAAGCAAAACCAGCTCATAAGGTGAAGCTGTACTTCCCGAAAGATACAACAGCAGTGATAGGTCATACAAGATTCACCACACAGGGCAGTGAAAAGAAAAACTACAACAATCACCCATTTAACGGAATTACTGATACGCACAACTTTTCCCTTGCTCATAACGGCGTACTTTACAACGACAAGGAACTTCGCAAGGAAAAAGACTTGCCGGAAACTCAAATTGAAACTGATTCATACATTGCCGTTCAGCTAATCGAGAAGGAAAATGCAGTTGACAGCAACAGCATCAAATCTATGGCGGAATCAGTTCTTGGAAATTTCGTCTTTACTATCCTGAGAGATGATAACACGCTGTTTCTTGTTAAAGGCGACAATCCGATAACATTACTGCATTTTTCGGAACTCGGACTATATGTGTATGCTTCAACAACTGCTATACTTACATCTGCACTAAAAAATGTAAAGTTTGCAGGTAAGTGCGAAGAAATTCCAGTAAATAACGGCGATATAGTCTGCATAGACAGCAACGGAAAACTTTCTGTAAGCACTTTTGAAGAGCGTATCCCTGAACGCTCCTACCGTAATTGGTTCAGTTGGTACGGCTATGATTTTGAGGATAAAAACGAGGACTACACAAACGATCTTTTGCTTATCTGCGGCTGTTATGGCGTTGACCGTGAAGATGTTGAAATGCTTTTAGAGTTCGGCTACAGCTGTGATGAGATTGAAGAAATGCTGCTGGATTCCGAGCTTTTTGAAGAGACAATGCGAGAGATCAAGAGCATGATATGTTAGGAGGTGAAGCCAGTGAAACTGCTTAAAATAGCCACCGTAATAGTGGCTTTTGCATTCGATATCTTCATGATAATCAACAGAAAAAAGTAAGGAGAAATTCCAATGAATGAAAACAAAATTGGCGTAGCAGTTACCGTTCAGGTGGGCGGAGTTGCAGTCACTGTTGAATTGAAAAAGGCTGACCCGAAAGAGCCGCCTGTAAAGATCAAGGCGGTAAGAAACGGAGGCTATCTTGAATACCGAAAGGATGAAAAGAGATGAAAGAATCCACAACTATCATCAAAAGCAAGGCGTTGTTTTCCGATGACGGCGAACACCGCCTCCTGCTCCGCAGGGAGTGGGATAAAAATGGCAAGACCGCCATGATAATCATGATAAATCCAAATACTGCTGACACATTATGTATGGATATGACAACTATGCTTGTGCTGAATAATCTGCATAAACTTGGATTTGGAAGCGTTAATATCGTCAATCTTTACAGCCGTATCACGCCGAAATTAAGCCTCAGATTCAACTCGGACGATGACCTAATAGCAAGTGATTGTGATGAAATTATCGAGCAATATGCAGCTTCAAGTGATGCAATTATCATCGCTTGGGGAAGTCTTGGAAACAACAGTGAACGTGTAAGAGAACGTCAGGCAGATATACTGGAAAGGCTGTCGAATTTCAGAAATAAGCTCTATAAAATCGGCGAACAAGGCTACCATCCTTTAACACCTGCCGTAAGAAATAACTGGGAACTACTTCCCTATGAAATGGAGGAAAATTCAGATGATCAAAATTACAGGAATCAGTGAAGTAAAGGCAATCTTTGAGCCTGAAATCAGAGAATACATCTTTAAAAAGGCAACTGAAATGATGAACGAATACAGCGTTGAAAATCTCGAAAACATCGACTGTTTTGTTGTTCTTAACAAGTCAGAAAATCAGCTTTTTGAGGTTTCTGAAATGGAGTTTGTTGAGGTACTGGAAATCGGAAATAAGCACTATCTTCACGGTGCAAAAATTCTGGTAGTGTAGCAAAAAAGTTGAAAAAATAAGAAAGAAGTGATATAATAAAAATAAAAACGGAGTGAATAAAAGATGGCAGAGGTAAAAGTAAAGTGTCCGTATTGCGGAAGCGAAGAAATAA
>Ga0129308_1002796_pt1 | contig 13875 bp, 9 predicted proteins | sample L827metagenome_FD_94440 | JGI IMG/M metagenome (GOLD analysis project Ga0129308, IMG submission 94440) | Ring-tailed lemur group fecal microbial communities from Wisconsin, USA - L827 metagenome | ecosystem: Host-associated > Mammals > Digestive system > Large intestine > Fecal | place: USA...
ACGTTCCCCTCTTGCCAAGGAATTTAAAAGAGCACAACAGTCTTTACAACAATTACACATTGCAAGCGGTCTGTTTGCATTATCTACTTGCTGTACTAGCCCTCTGTCGCGGCATTCTTTTAAAATCTCAAGCATCTCTTCTTTTGTCTTTCTCACGCCAAATCCAGAAGCAATCACTGAATCAGCAACTTCATCAAGCATCATGCAGTAACCATCAATTGGATGCTTGCATTCTTTTTTTCCCTTCTTAGCTGTCACAAGACGACAAATACACGGTATAATCGCAGTGGAGTATGCATTTTCTATCACTTTAGAGGCAAGGTCATAAGGAATAATCTCTCTCTTATCAGGAATTGGCATATGCATTGGAATTTTTCCGTGGCTACTATCTCCTGTGAGAGCGCCCTCATGCGGCAATACTTCATTTGCAGTTTGAACCCGCAGATGAGCACTCACACCACTAGCTTTAATTATATTATAAAACCAATTTATTGCTGGCTCCGTTAGTGGCGTATTTTTTATAAAAGCATATGTACTAACTAGACCGAATAAATAGTTACGCATATACAGTTTTTCTCCATTTCGACTCCCCATACAGATAACAAAATGATTCTGAATCATCCCCTTTACCAACTCCTCTATTTTTACAGCCAATTGAGGGCGGACATATTTAGCAACCCAGGATAATGGCTGTGCTGGTGGGTCAGTCGGATCAAATGAAAAAATTGGGAATACAGGAAAAATCTCTGCCTGCTCTGGTGTAATCATCTTTGCAATAGCAGCAATAAACTCCTCTCTGTTTGGCGATGTACAATATGGTTTTTCCATTAAATCCATCATATCAAAATAACGTTTATCTCCAGTAAAACGAATCTCCGATCCAAAACAATCTTTTTCTAAATCATAATCACTATTTAATGGCTCTTGTAATGCAATGTTACCAGAATATGGCTCCATTTTTAAAAGAGTATCCATCACTGTCTTATAAATTAATTTTTCATCTATCATATTATATCCTCCATACTTTATATCCTTATATTTTGTAATCTTGTCTCCTTTCTCCCATAACTATGACAAAAAAATCTATCACTCATAGGGTATAAAATAATCAATATACAATTCTTCTCCACTAGTTCGTTCAAGATTCGCACTTTTGCACTTTGGACAGACCGCCCTCGCATAAGTATCAGAAGTAAATTTTTCGTTACAATCCATACATTGAAAATAAATATCACGATAATCAATATGCAAAACTGTATGATAAAATATAGGTCTGTCATACTTCATTATTTCAAAAGCAGTCTGTAAAAGTTCTGGTACTGCTGCCAAACGTCCCACTACTATACCAATTTCTTTAACTTCTTTAATCTTCATTTGATTCGCTCGTTGTTGTATGGCATTTAATGTAAATTCTATTAAAGATGTTTCGTGCATGTTTATTTCCTCACATATTTTTTATTATAGCTTACTATTCATTATCGTTTTTGAGATAGTATATTCTCAGACTAACGACAGTAATAATCCAATCACCAATGATATATCAGTATATACTTATACAGATTATAAGTAAAATGAAAATTCCTTATATCAATATTAAAAAAAATAAATTAACTACTATGAGCCTCTAAATCGCTGAATTTAAAATCAAAGATTTCAAAAGCTGCTTATATGGATGCTTCAAAAAATATTTCCAAATTTATATCATATTGCAAAATCTGCGAATCCTGATAATATCCGTTGTTTTTATGCAATTCTAATCAAAAAATGCCAGCCGCAATGAAACGGCTGGCACAATATACGATACTTCTTCTATATCTTCAGCTTTCACAAAATGTTTGCAAAGAATATCATTTACTAAAACTCCAACGCAGATATCCCCTATATCCTTCCACAATACTGTACGCTTCGTATCCACTGCTACAAAAATATTTGGCATACTCGTCACTCGTTTCACCAGTATAACATAAAAGATAAATTGGTTGTTCCTTTGGCAAATGCAATGCATTCACTCCATCACTTTGCAATTTTTGTTCCATTTCCTCCCAGTACAAATTTAGAGCACCAGGACATGTTCCCATTTTATATTCCTGCTCTTTTCTCAAATCAATTACCACTTTATCTCTCTTATCTTCAGCCATCTGAGCGGCTGTTTTTTGATATTTCTCCATATTTTCTCACCTCGTTAATTAAGCCAAAAATAGCAAGTATTTTGGATCCACATAATCTGTCAGCCATACATCATTGTCCGCAAGATAAAACGTAACACCATCTGCCGCCATCAAAGCTGTATTCACCTGCAGGATGATTGGATTTTCCTTTGAACCTCTTCTTGCAGCCACCTTCTTCGCTGACTGAATATCCTTTGATAAATGCACCTTCTGTCTTTTCATTGGCAGCAATCCTTTATCCATAATAGAATCCAAATACGTTGTGATAGTTCCATGATACAAAATTTCTGGCGGAACTTCTTCTCTATAATCCATTTCTATCCATGGAATGGAATGTCCCTGTCTGCATCGAATCATTAGATTTGTTCCCATCTCTCTAAGACCATAGCGCTGCTTATCATCCGTACGCACGAGCTCCATAAGCACCGGCAAATTTAGATAAAACTTTTTACCACTATGATACTCATTAAATTTATAAATCAGTTCATCAATATTCACCCATGCCTGCTTATCCATAGCTACCCCAATGCTCTCTGGATGATGCCTTAAAACTCTGCAAAGAGCAGAGCCAAGTCTTCTACCGTTTTTTTTTAACATTTCCAGATCTTTATCTGTCAGATACTCTAAAGCCCCAGTTTTCTTAATTATTTCAGTATTATCTATCATTATTTATTCCCTCTCTTCGTTTTTCATTTAAAAATTAAATACCTATATCAAAAATGAACTGCTGATTCCTCCATCGACAACTAAATCAATTCCAGTAATAAATCTAGCTGCATCTGACGCCAGAAATGCTGCTGCCATTCCCAAATCTTTCGTCTGAGTAAACCCTCTCATCGGTGTGCGTTCTTCTATCTCCTTTAAGCGCTCTGGTGTCTTTATATTAGTCTTCGCCAGCATATCTGTATAAACAAATCCTGGATTTAGACTATTTACCCGAATGCCATAAGGACCCAAGTCTCTAGCTAAACTTCTTGCTAGACCTTTCACCCCACTCTTACAAACTGTATATGCCTGAATATCATGCATTCCCAAGATGGATGCCAAAGATGAGATAAAAATAATACATCCTTTCTTTCGCTCCTTCATATGCTTTGCCACTGCCTGCGATAACATAAATGGCGCCTTTGCCTGTGTAGCAATAATCGTATCAAATTCCTCCGCTGAAAACTCAAAATAATCTTTCTTATTATTAATTCCCGCATTATTCACAAGGATATCAATTGGAGCCTTCTCTTCTAGCTTTTGGATAAATACTTCATACTCCTCTGTTTTTGTGACATCAAAACAATACCAACTGCAGCGTTCTCCTAGTTTTGCTGCCGCCTCCCCAAGCTTTTCTTTGCGGCGTCCAACGATAATAATATTTGCGCCTGCATCATACATTTCCTGAGCAATAGCAAATCCGATACCTGTTGCCCCTCCCGTGATTAACGCCGTCTTACCAACAAGTGAAATCTCCTGTAACATTTTTAGTTCCTCCCTCTTTCTTTTTCGCTGTTACATAGGTAATTTTTCCACTCAAGATTATTTTTCTACTGGATTTTCAATCTAAAAAAAACAGACCATATGTAATAGTTTTAGATATTCAAAATATAGTATTTTTATTGTGCCATATGTTTTTATAAAAAGCAAGATTTCCAAAAAATATTCTGTATCTACCTCATGTACAGTAATTTTACTTTACAAAAAATAATCCATCGTTGCAGTTTCACAGGAAAGATTACTCATACTTACTTCATTTGCCCATATGACAATTTCTTGGTCTACATAAATAAATAGTTCCTTCCTATCATTCTTTAAACTTAGTTATAACTAATATATTCTTTTTTACTCTAAATTTTTGTAACTCCCCAGTAAAAATATAAAGGTTCAGAATGATACAATGCTCACACCAGATAATTCTAAACCTTTATACTTTCATATATATTTTTTTGCCTTTTTATGATTTTTTATAACTTCCAGCTTGCCGCCAACTCTCTTGACTGTACAAATCGACGGTAAATTCCATCTTGCTCCATCAACTCTTCATGCCTTCCCTGCTGCACAATTCTTCCTCTATCCACCACAAGGATTTGATCAGCATTTCGAACTGTTTTAAGTCTATGGGCAATCATAAAAATCGTCTTTTCCTTAGTGAGAGCATCTATAGCCTCCACCAATTCTTTTTCATTCTCAGGATCTACATTTGCTGTGGCCTCATCGAGAATAATGACAGGAGAATCTTTCATAATAGCTCTCGCAATAGAAATCCTCTGTTTTTCCCCACCAGATAAACTCGCACCACCCTCTCCAATAATCGTATCGTAGCCATTAGGCAACGCCATAATAAATTCATGACAGCATGCCTTCTTTGCAGCCGCAATTACTTTTTCCATCGGTGCATTCTCCTGCCCGAAACGAATATTATTGGCGATAGTATCCTGAAACAGATATACATTTTGGAACACAAAGCTGAAATTCTTCATTAAACTATCCATGCTATACTCATTTACATTTCGACCGCCCAAAGTCACATTTCCCTGGTCCACATCCCAGAACCTGGCAATCAGATGGCAGAGTGTAGTTTTACCTCCACCGCTTGGTCCCACTATAGCTGTTGTTGTCTTTTCTGGAATATGTACAGAAATATTATCAATAATTTTCTTCTTATCATAGGAAAAATCAACTCCAGATAATTCCACGTCAAAATTTGCAGGAATAATCTCCTTTCCATCGATATCCATTGCTGGAAGATCCAAAACATCCTGCGCCTTATCCACACTGACGTCCACCGTGCGCAACAAAGAAGAATAATTGCCTGCCTGCTCCAAGCTTGCAAATACAAGAAAGGAACAGATTGTCATACCAATACAAGTAATTAAATCCATACTACCTTGAAGATATAAATAAACGGAAAATAATGTCATCACAACTCCTGTCAGCTTGATAATGCCATTTTGTATCGCCATATATGGGACAAAGGTTAGCTCAAGCTCAATATTTATATCTGTATTTCCATCAATGGCCTGATTCAGCTTTCTTGCCATCTTTCCTGTCAGATTATATCCCTTCACTTCCGAGATACCCTGCACATATTCAATCACCTTCTCCACCAGGCTAGTATCAGATTTTATCTTCTTTGGAGCAAGTTTCTGTGATTTCTTTTGCATACTGTTATTTACCGCAAAAAATAATACCATCCCAACTAACAAAACGAATCCTATTCTCCAGTCATAAAAAAATAGCATTATAGCAATCAGACATGTCGTCAATATGCCCTGGGTCGTCAGCATAACTACTCTTGTCGCAACGTCCGCAAGATTTTCCATTGTATTGGTCGTCACAGAGGTAATATAGCCAAGACTATTTTCATTGAAATATCCCATCGGGAGATAACGCAAATGTTCTGCAATCTCAATTCTTTTATTTGCCGCTGTCCCATAACCAGCCTCACACTGTAAAATAGTAGAGCGATATTTCACTACAGAGCCAACTATAATACTAAAAATAAGTATCCCAAAGCATTCCCAAATTAACCTTCCTGTAATATTGCCGTGAATGGCTCCTTGCATCATAAGCATAATAGCTGGAATCTTTAACGCTTCCATAAAAGCGAGAATCACACCATCCACAAGAGAACGATAAAATTTCTTTTTATTTTCACCACAAAAATTGAAAAACTTCTGAAATATTTTAAGCATATGCTTCACCTTCTTTCTCACGATTCTTAACACCGATATGGGATTTCCACATTTTCGCGTAAAGTTTTCCATTATCTAACAGCTTTTTATGAGTTCCTTCCTCCACAACTTTTCCATCGGCAATCACAAAAATTTTATCGGCATCGGCAATCGTGGACAAACGGTGTGCAATCACAATGAGAGTCTTGCCGCGCACCAGCTTCGCCACAGAAGACTGAATTACTGCTTCATTCTCAGGGTCAGTATATGCAGTGGCCTCATCGAGAATGACAATCGGTGCGTCCTTTAGCATAGCCCTGGCGATGGCAATTCTCTGTCTCTCTCCGCCAGAGAGATGACCTCCTGCTCCGCCAACCACGGTATCGTATCCCTTTTCAAGCTGCATAATAAAATCATGGCATCCACTCTTTCTTGCCACCTCTTCCACCTCAAAATCTGTGGCATTTATCCTTCCCATTCGGATATTTTCTCGTATCGTATCATCAAATAAATAATTATCTTGTGAAACATAAGCCACTTTGCGGTTATATTCCTCCAAAGACAGCTCTCTGATATCCACACCGCCAATTTTGATGCTTCCACTCTTTGTATCCCACAAAGATGCAATCAACTTGGCAATTGTAGACTTTCCACTTCCCGATGGACCTACCAATGCGTTCACTGTGCCCTGGCGAATCTGCATATTAATTCCATGCAGTACTTCTTTTTCTTTATATCCAAAGTTCACATTCTCCAGTGTCACCGAATAATCATCTGGCTTTTTCAAATCCTGCGCAGGACGCTCTAAATCTTCCCATAATAAAACATCTGTCACCTCTCCAAGAATCGTTTTCAATTTGCCGATATCATCCGAATAGGACATTACCGTAATAAGTGGTGTAATTAATCCTAATGACAAAATGATGCAAAGAATAAAATCAGAAACGACAAGAGAACCATTTTTCACAAACAGACCGCCGAGAGGAATCACGGAGATTGCCGTACATGGAAACAGTACCATTGCAATACTAAAAAACACATTACAACGGCGCATCCACTCGATATAACAGTCAGCCCCCTCCCTTGCAGCAACTTTAAACTTTTCATAGGAATTTTGTGCCTTTCCAAAGGCCTTAATTACTTCGATTCCATTAATATACTCTACTGCTGTGTCATTCAATATCTTTGTCTTTGTCACTGTATTTTTAAAACTCTCCTCATATCCAATCATCATGCCCATATAAGCAAGCAGTCCAAGAGGCAGGCTAATTAAAGATACTAACGCCATCTTCCAATCAATTACCAAAAGATAAATAAATACAGCGACAGGTGCGAGAAGATTTGCTGTAAATTCTGGCAAAATATGCGCTAATGTCGTCTCAATGCTGTCAATCCGTTCTACAATAATATTCTTTAGAGAACCAGAGGGTGTATCTTTCACCCGTCCCAGCGGAACTTTTGCCAACTTGTCGCAAACCCGCTTTCGGATATTTCCAAGTACATGGAAAGTGGCTTTATGTGAGCACGTCGTAGAAAAGGCGTGGAAAACCACTCTCCCCAGCCAAAACACGGCCATAATAAGTCCCTCATGAAGGTAAACTTCCCACTGTCTGTTTCCATTAACTAGTTTCGTAACGATATCACCCATAATAATATAGGGGACTATACCGCACGCGACACCGCATACTGCCAGCAAAACACTTGCTATATATAAGCTTTTGTGAGTGCCTGCAAATTCGGCAAGCCAGTTTATCGTTGATTTTTCTTTTTGTTTCATTGTTTTTCCCTCCTTACTTAAATTAGTTTTGACTAACTTATGATTTATTTTTAAGGGCATATTGCAAAATAAATTTTTCGTACAAGATAGTCGTCTTAGTTAAACAGACTGCAATCATATCTTGTCAAAATTTTATATTTTGCAACATTCCCTTATAATCGACATTTTCTAAATATACAGGCAATTATAATCGTTCATTGCCCACAAAAATAAAACTAATATTTATTTTCCAAATTTTATATTCAACAGTTCCGACCATCCCGCTCCATAAAATCGATGAAACTGTGAAAGATATTCTCTCGCTTCCTCCTTAGGCATATCATGAACTACCGCCTCAAAAATTCCTGCAAATAAACCACTGGCAATAATGTGAATTAGATTTTTATTAAGAGGCTCTACCTTATATCCCATATCAATAAGCGTCTGCATATACGCATAGGTAGATTCTACCTCCCTGACTACTAGTTGATGTATAAAATCGGTATACGGAGTCCCCTCTGCACATTCAATGAGCAACTTAAATGCATCATAATGGTCATAAATATAATCCAGTAATTCTTCTAAATAAAAATTTGATGTATCAAGCATCTGCTCTGTCTGAACATTTCCCGGGAGCTTTTCAAACTCATCCACTGTATTATTAAATAAGCTCAGAACATAGTTTGCATGTTCATCTACTAGAGCAGAAAATAATGCTTCCTTACTATCATAATACCGATAAAACGCTCCTGTTGTAACCCCAGCTTTCTTCACAATATTTCGAAGGGAGGCATTTAAAAAGCCTTTTTCCAAGAATTCTTGCTTTGCTGAACTTAATATCTTATCTAGTGTTGTTTTTTCTTCTGACATTGTTTCTACTTCCTTTTCATGAGATAACAGTGTTTGCTAACAGTGTTATTATATGCCTTTTATCTCCCATTGTCAATATAGAAGAAAAACTTTTTCCGAACAGTATGTTTTTATAAGAGAAATCCCTGCCGCTCAGACTTCTCTAAACAGCCAGAGATATCTCTGACCATCTATTCTCTCTCACTATCCGTTCTGCCTCCTTCAGCCAAAGGTTTTGCATTTCCTCCTTATCGATTTTTAGCTTTTACATAATCCATCCTCTTAAATTCACTGCACGTCATCCAAATAACTACAATCAAAACAATAGCATCCGTAATAAGTGGGGCGCAAAATACACCGTGTACACCAAGCCCTGCAATATATGGCATGATAAACACTGCAGGAATATAAATCAAAATCTGACGCAGGAGAACCAATACAGTCGCTTTAGATGCCCGACCTAAAGCCTGCATAAGTGTAAGAATCACAATCCAAAATCCCAACACAATATAAGAGATAAAGAACACTCTAAAATCATTTGCCCCTTTCCCCACAATTTCTGGCTCTTTAATAAACAGTGACAGCATAGCCTTTGGAGCCAGCATAATCGGTATATAGAAAATAGCCGCTAATAAAGTTGCTGCAATAGAAAAGATCTTTGTTATGTACTTTACACGTTGATATTGCTTGGCACCAAAATTCGTTCCAACTGCTGGTTGATAACCCTGACTCAATCCCCAAAGCGGAATAAATGCAAAAGACTGTACTCGAAGTGTTGCCCCAAGAATTGTCTGCCATTCGCCTCCACCATTTTGTGCGGCCACATTATAAAGAACCGTCTGCTGTACCAGAAGCATGACCTGCATCAACATAGCTGAAAAGCCAACACCAAAAATTTCAGAAAATAATTCCTTTTCTGGACAGATTGCGTGAATCTTCACATGCTGGCTCTTTTTCAGAAAATACCAGAGCGTAAAAGCAGCCTGAACAAATTGAGAGAGAATTGTTGCGTAAGCTGCCCCCTGCGCACCTTTGCCAGCAGAATTGAAGATTGTAATAAAAATTGGGTCTAAAATAATATTCAATACAGCCGCACCTGCGCTAATTAACATGGCGCGTTTTAGCATACCTTCGCCGCGCATAATCATATTTGCGGATTGAGCAAAGTTTACAAAAGTACTGCCCACAAAGATAATCTGCAAATAATGAATGGCAATATTAAGGACTTCTCCCTCCGCACCAGAAAGTCTCAAAATCTGTCTTGCAAAAATCATACCAATTATAGTAATCGTAATGGAAAAAATTAAATTCCAGGCAATCAGGTTCCCCATAATCTTATCAATGACTACCTGATCTTTCTTTCCAAGAGCTCTTGACAAAATAGAAGCCGAACCCGCACCAATCAGTGTAGCAACACCAGTGTTTATCAGTGTAAAGGGATAAGACACAGAAACTGCTGTCATCGCGTTACTTCCTACCATTTGACCTACAAAGACAGCATCCATCAAGTTATAAAGCCCCACAACCACCATTCCAATAATCGCTGGGGCACTAAGTGTCAATAATAATTTCCACGGACTATCATTCAAAAGCATTGTCCGGGTATCATTTTTGTTTGCCATTTTTATATCCTCCTTCTCATTAAATCCGCCAGCCTTTGACCTGTTCACGGATTTTGATAAAATTTTAATAAGTATCTTTTTACTTCAGGAAATGCTTGTGCATACCTCTCCTAATTCTCTTTTGATTATTTCACCCTTACCACCTCTTTATTAGTTTTAAGTTAGTCCAACATGACAAAAAAATAAAGATAGTCAGCCTTGACTAACTATCCTTATCCTAACATTGATTCAATTTTTTTCCGCTCCATGCGGACTTTTCTGTTCTAATTAGGTAAAAGATTTTTGATATTTAATCTTCTGCCTCTTTTTATTTTAATATTTTATTAAAATAAATTCCGTCACTACTATAAAATTTCTGGTAGATTTTCAACAACAATTTTTAAATTAATTACCAAAGAAACTCCATGATAATTTTCTATAAACCAAGACTAGTTATTAAAACAAGATACCATCTTCCAACTTACTGCTTTTTCTCTCCCCTGCACAAATCTCTTATAAGTTCCTTCTTTTTTTATCAATTGTTCATGTGTCCCGCAAGCCTCAATCATACCGTTAGAAATGACTAGTATCTGATTTGCCTCGCGAATTGTATTGAGACGATGAGCAATAACTAGCAGCGTTTTTCCTTTACAAAGTTCACTAATCGCTTCCTGAATATATCGCTCATTGTCCGCATCTATGCTCGCGGTTGCCTCATCCAGTATAACAATCGGTGCATCCTTTAAAATACAGCGGGCAATGGAAATACGCTGTTTCTCTCCCCCAGAGAGGCTCTCTCCTCCCTCTCCCACCATCGTATCAAATCCATCTGGCAATTCCATAATAAAATCATAGCATCTTGCTTTCTTTGCCGCCTCAATAACCTCCTCCTTTGTTGCATCTGGTCTTCCCATGCTGATATTATTATAAATAGTATCCTGGAAAAGATAAACTCTCTGAAATACCATGCTAATATGATTCATCAACTCAGAAAGAGGTATGTCACGTATATCCACTCCTCGAACTAAAATCTTTCCAGATTTCACATCCCAAAACCGAGCGAGAAGATTAGCAATCGTAGATTTTCCTCCTCCTGATGGTCCCACTAATGCCGCCATCTCATTTCTATTTAACTGAAAAGATACATTATGAAGCACTTCTTTTTCTCCGTATGCAAAGCTCACATTCTGAAATTCAATTTCTGGCATATCACTATATTCTGGAATTCTTACCTGCCCCATATCTGGCAATTCACTTTCTGCAAATACCTCCTCAATTCGATCCATACAGCTATTCATAACCGTCAATCTAGTACTCTGCCCATAAAGCGCCTTAAGCGGTCCAAATAGATCAAATACAAATAACATAATACCAATTAGGAAAGAAACATCCAGTAATCCTTTTAACTGAAGAAATATAGCCAGAGTAATAATTACGGCAACACCGAGTCCATAAATGAGATTTAATCTGCGCTGCCAAGGGGAATGACTCTCCTCAAAATGAATATTGGTATCACAACTTTTTTTGAAATTTTCTGTAAGCTCTTCGGATTTTTCTCCCAATAAATTATAAGTCTTAATAATTCCAATTCCTTCTGTAAAATCCAAGACCGCTTCTGTCAGATTCTCACTCTGTTCCTGTCTTGCTACAGAATCCAAAAGAGCCTCGCTTCGCATCCCACGTGCAATCAAAATCACTATGCCGACGATTATAACAGCCACTAATCCCAGCCAAATATTAAACACCAACATAAATACCAGCATAATTGCCTCAGCAAAAATATAACTCATCATATCAGCTAATGCCGTCATACAATTTTCCTCAATAAAAACCATATCTGTAGACAAGACAGAGCTGATTTTTCCAATATTTCCCTCTGTAAAATAACCCATAGGCATTTTACGTAGATGTGCACCAAGCTCCATTCGTTTCTCGGCAAATACCATAAATCCCGCCGCAGACTGGAGACGATCCGCAATATGTTGGCAGATAATCTGCAAGACCACACTCACACCCATTCCAATTCCAATCCAAAGGCATAACTTTTCGTCTGCTCTTTCATCTAAAAAAGCGGCAAACAAAAAAAATGCTAACCCAATCGGCGCCTTCGCCAAAAAGGATTTTAAGAAGGAAAATACAAAAGCCAACTGGATTCTTCCTTTATATTTTCCAGATACAAGGAGAATTCTTTTTATTAATACTATCATACGAGCACCTCCTTTGCCACAGATACCTTCCATTTTGCACTTCCCTCGGCTGCTGCCCAAAGCTTTTGATATTCTGGACAAATTTGAAGCAATTCCTCGTGAGTGCCAGCAGCCGCCAATGCTCCGTCATGCAACACACAAATCTGATCTGCCTCCATAATCGAGTGAAGACGATGAGCGATCACAATAACCGTCTTTCCAGAGATAACTTCCGCAATTGCCGCATTCATTTTTTCTTCATTTTCAGGATCCATAAAAGCTGTGGCCTCATCGAGAACTATGATAGGAGCATTTTTCAAAATTGCCCGAGCCAATGAAATTCTCTGTCGCTCTCCACCAGAAAGCTGTTTTCCCCCGTCTCCCGCCATAGTATAAATTCCTTTTTCCAATCTAGACAAAAACTCCTCGCACTGAGCCTTTTTGGCAGCTTCAAGCACCTCTTCATCCGTGGCATCTAATTTTCCCAGACGAATATTTTCCAAAAGACTCATATTAAATAAAAATTGCTCCTGAGAAACGTATGATATCTCCTGATTCAACGCTTCAATACTCATATCCCTTATATCTTGACCGCCAATTTTTATCGCACCTTTCGTCACATCATAAAAATGCACCAGCAATTTTGCCAAAGTAGATTTTCCACTTCCAGATTCTCCTACCAGCGCCGTAAGAGTTCCTTCCTTTGCGACAAATGAGATTCCATGTAATACTTCCGTATCCTTTCCTACTTTTTTAGTAGTTTTTGTACCCTCATTACTATCTGCACCAGCTTCTTTTCTTTCTCCGCCAGAATTTACCTTATAATCAAAATGTACGTTTTCAAAGGAAACACCGTGATTCGCTCCGACAAATGGCTTATTCACCTGACAAAGAGGCGGTGCGCTCATCAATTTCTCTAAACTCTCAATCTTATAATTAACTTGTGGAAGTGTGGACATAAAACTTAAAGAGCGCAAAAGCGGAGCACCAACTCCAAAACTCATACAAAGTACGAGCACAAGATTTGGTAGGGTAGACCATCCCTTGATAACAAACCACGCACCGATTGGCAAAGTAAATAGAGCGACACATGGTATAATACTATTATATAATGCCATCCACGGCCAGCAGACCTTATACCAGTCCAAAGTAAAATCTCTGTAATTTTTTACATCTGTCTCAAATCTCTGGTACGATTCCCCGTCTCTATTAAATACTTTCACAACTTCCATTCCATTAATATACTCCACAATCGTATGATTCATTTTTTGAGCTGCGCTATAATAAGCTCCCATTTTTCCCATACCTTGCTGATACATGACTCCCATTGCCACAAAACCTATAGGTAAAGAGCAAAGACTAAGAAGTGCAAGCTTCCAGTCCACAAAAAACATGGCAATAAATACAAATATTGGCACTGCTACATTGGAAATCCCTTCTGGCAATGCGTGAGCCAACAAAAGCTCAATCGACTCAATATCATCAATAAACATCTTCTTTATTACACCAACACCTTTTTCTTGAATAGTTCCAAGCGGCTGTTTTTCCATCTTTCTCTGAAGAGAAATACGAATATTTTGAAGTGCATGGTAGGCTGAACGATGGGATAGGGATAAGCCCCACACATAAAAAACAGCATACCAAATTCCGCAG
>Ga0129308_1002797_pt1 | contig 13863 bp, 8 predicted proteins | sample L827metagenome_FD_94440 | JGI IMG/M metagenome (GOLD analysis project Ga0129308, IMG submission 94440) | Ring-tailed lemur group fecal microbial communities from Wisconsin, USA - L827 metagenome | ecosystem: Host-associated > Mammals > Digestive system > Large intestine > Fecal | place: USA...
CTCCTCCAAATCTCTAAGCGAGGTCGGATTCCCGACCATAGGGAGAATCTCCATGCTAGATTTTGAGAAATTCAGCCGTTCCTCATTCGGATCCATCAAAATGATGTCCTGATTCTCTTGAGATAACATTTTCGCTAAATGTGTACCTACTTCTCCCGCACCGGCTATGACAATTTTCATATTTTATTAATTGACAATAATCAATTCTCCTTTTTCAACTGTTTCGCGATACTCTCGGCATCCATACCACATAATTGATACAGTTCCGGTATAGAACCATGCTCGATAAACGCATCCGGCACTCCGATACGCTTTACATGAGGCGTATAGCCATTGTCTGCCATAAACTCAAGGACAGCGCTACCAAAACCTCCTTTTATCACTCCATTCTCTACCGTAATAATACGGTTATATTTCTGCCCGATCTCATGCAACAGCTCCTCATCCAACGGTTTCAAGTAGATCATATCGTAATGGGCTATCGATACCCCCTCTTCTTTCACCATCTCGATGGCTTCGATCACCTCGTTTCCGATCGGTCCGATAGAAAGTACGGCGATATCATCCCCGTCACGTAACTTTTTCCCTTTTCCTATAGGCAATACTTGCATCTCGTTACGCCAATCTTTCATCTCCCCCTTACCTCTAGGGTAACGAATTACGAACGGGCCATCAAAAGCGGCATAGCCTGTATACATCAAATTCCGTAAATCCAACTCATTCAATGGGGAAGCGATTACCAAATTCGGTATCGGACGAAGATATGCTAAATCAAACACGCCATGATGTGTAGCTCCATCCTCTCCCACTAATCCCGCACGATCCAGACAGATCACCATATGTAGTTTTTGCAAAGCTACATCATGGATAACCATATCATACGCACGCTGCATAAACGAGGAATACACGTTGCAGAAAGGTATCATTCCCTCCTTTGCTAATCCGGCAGAGAAAGTTACGGAATGTCCTTCCGCAATTCCCACGTCAAACGCACGATCCGGGAAGGCTTTCATCATATAAGTCATCGAGCAACCGGAAGGCATAGCCGGAGTTACGCCTACAATACGTTCATCTTTCTCCGCAAGTTCTACCAATGTATGACCGAATACGTCTTGATATAATTGAGGTTCATCTAATTTACGGACGATTATACGCTGGCCGGTTTCCTTATTGAACTTTCCGGGAGCATGCCATTCCGTAGCGGACTCTTCCGCAGGTTTAAAGCCTTTTCCTTTTTTCGTTTTGATGTGCAACAGCTTAGGGCCTTGCATATCTTTTATATCATTCAATACCTTCACCAGATAATTTACATCATGCCCATCCACCGGACCGAAGTAACGGATGCTGAAGCCTTCAAATAAATTATGTTGCTGGGTAAGCAATGCTTTAAGGCTATTGTTAAAACGTAAGATGTTTTCCCGGCGATCATTATTGATGAGCTTGATCTTCTTTAAGCCTCGATACACATCGTATCTCATTTTATTATAGGCTTGACTTGTCGTTATATCCACTAAATACTGGCTAAGACCACCTACGCTATGATCTATCGCCATATCGTTATCATTCAGGATAATCAACAAATTATTAGGGTTGGCAGACGCATTATTCAACCCCTCGAAGGCGAGTCCTCCGGTCATAGCGCCATCCCCGATCACGGCGATCACATGGCGATCCAGTTCCTTCTTCAAGGCCGAGGCTACCGACATACCCATCGCCGCAGAGATTGAATTTGAGGCGTGTCCGGCGATAAAAGCGTCATACTCACTTTCCGCAGGATTAGGGAAGCCGCTAATTCCTTTAAACTTACGGAGCGTATGAAAAATATCTTTCCTTCCTGTAAGTATTTTATGTCCGTAAGCTTGATGCCCGACATCCCAGACAATACGGTCATAGGGGGTATTGAATACATAATGAAGGGCGACTGTCAGCTCTACCGTACCAAGGCTTGCACCTAGGTGACCGGGATTCTCAGACAAAACATCGATAATATATTGACGCAAATCGGCACATACCTGCTCCAACTTATCCTGTGACAAATGTCTCAGGTCTTCCGGAAAATGAATGCTATCCAATAGGTGTTCAACTTTGCTTTCAGCCATGTCTGCTAATTTTTCTGGCAAAAATACAGAATAAACGGCATATATAATAGTATTGTCCTGTCATTTCTTAGACAAGGGGGAAATCCATATTGATTTTAACAGCTAAATCCTATAAAATTTCATAGTTATGTTTTTTTTAAAACATAGTTATGAGTTGTGAATTTCATAACTATGAATTTTTCAAGTTATAATATAGTCATGAAATAACACCATTTGGAAATAAAAATAGCCCAACCACACCAAATTTGATCTCTTAAAAAGCACAATAAGTCTAATATTTCCAAACTATTACCTATACACCTAATAATCAACATACAATAAAATCGTATCTATCCAAGCTCCGATTAGTATCCATAGTATTTTGAATTTCTATTAATACTAATCGCTATTTCTATGGATAGTAAAGCAGGCTACAATGGAGCCTATTTTCAAGAAATATACAATAAACAGAATGACTCCCGGCTGATTAATGATACGTTTAGCGGTAAAACATATACATAGATACGTTTTCAAGTAAAGATTCGTATTTGGTACAGTTGTCCAAATAAAAAAGAGCTGTGCTTCCCATTTTACCGAGAAGCTTAACAGCTCTTTCTTCTTACAAAACCTCTTAATTTTTTATTCCAAGGTAAAGCTACCGGTCAAGTGTCCCAACCGATGTAACAACACAACCTGATACTGGCCATTTGCTTCTCCCGCTAAAGAGAAAGAATAAGTTCCACCTGCCTCTGAAGAAACAACATCTTCATAGACTTTCACTCCTTCATCATTCATGACACATACGGTCAAGTTTGATAAAGCATCTTCAAAGCTCAAGGAAAGGATGTCTCCTTCGATTGATGCTACTGGAGGACGGTTTGTGTGAACAGAACGATAATAATCCTCCTCATTCCATTGTCCTTCTGTAGGAATAGTATCCGCAAAAGAAAACTGAACTAAAAACAACATAACTGCTAAAACAGCAAATTTACATGCATTTCTCATAATAAATGTGTATTAATTGTGCAACAAACATAGCATGATTAGTTAAAAAACTGGATATTACTAACTGCACAAATTATGCACAATCCTATTAAAAGTCACGTATAAACTTATCAAATTTTTCAGAAGAGCCTTTCTCTGAGTGAATTTTATCATATAATCGTTTCCTTATCATTGAAACATTAGTTGGTGTTGTTACAATCAACATAGCAATGGTAACAGGAGGAACATTTGCTTTAATTAAACAGCTTACCCGCAATTCCGTCATCGTTAATTTAGGAGCGACACTCATTAAGCGATGGGTAAAATTGTCATATGCATCATCTATACCCTTAAACAACTGCTTCCAGTCCTCTTCTTTAGGCCTCCATTCTTCTTTAAGGTGAAATCTATAATAAATATCTGACATACAAAATTTCTCAATTAGAAGTTGTTTTTCCGTTTTAACGCATTTTAAAGTTTGATTTTCGGCTTCCAATTTTAATTTTTGCAAAGCCATAAGTTCTTTCTCTTTTTCAGTATAGGCCATGGAAGACTCTTCCAGTTGCTTTTCTAAACACTGGATCATCTTTTCATTATGTTCAAGACGTATTTGATCTTCCTCTCGCTTCTTCTTTAGCACAAATAGCTTTTCTCGTTGCTCACACAGCTTCATCCTTTTTCTTTTCATAGAGAAATATACACATATTACCCCTATTACAACACAAATCAGACAAACTCCACCAAACAAACACACGTATAAATATCTTATCTCCATTTTATCAAGCAAAATCTTCGCTTTCAAAAATTTTGATTCAGCTTGATGATAATCATATAGACTCTCCATTTTACGAATTGACTCAGTCTGCTTAATCAGATTAATAGAATCTCTCAGTTCTTCATATTGTATCTGATTGATAGCGTAATTCTTCCAATGTTTCTTTTCTAATTCTAATTGAGCCAAATAATAAAAAGCACCCGCACGTGTTTTAATAATAGGGCTATTAGTACAAAGTCGTAAATAAAAATAAGCAGAATCTATCTGATTTGTTTTATGGAAAAGTTTTCCTAAAGTAAGATATGTGGGATCCAACAACACTTTTTTGGAAGGAGAGCTCAAAACCTTCTGTATATATTTGTAACTTTTTAGATACTCTCCCTTATCTATATACAAACTGGCTAATTCACCATAAACCAGAGGTTTATTACGACTACTACAAACAAGAAGAGCTTGCTCATAATATGCTATTGCACTATCTTTCTTTTCTAAAGCAGTAAAAGTTCGCCCTATATCTCTCAAAACATATGATATTCCAACAGAATCTTGCATTAAAGCAAAGCGATCTAAAGCCTTCCTTTGGTAAGGAAGAGCCTTTTCATACACATTTTGATATGTATATAACATTCCTATGCTACTATAAATTCGTCCAATAAGTATATAATCATTAATCTGATTTTCATCCTGCAACGCTTTCAAATAATAATCCTGCGCATGAAGAGCATCACCTAGGTCTTGGTTTATTCTCCCTCTATAATACCAAGCTTTTGCTTTTCTTCCCCAATCTTCCGTTTTATCAAAAAATTCAACTGCTATTGTAATTAACGAATCTGAAGTAGGTTTGACATAAGTTTTATTTTGAGCTTCTGTCAAAAGTAGGTAGTACATAGCACGATCCTTTTCTGAAAGATCATTTACATCTTGTATTATTGATAGCAATGTTAAAACGCTATCGGGATGTTGGGACATTATCTTTTCCGCATGTTCATATAGACCTGAGTGATGGCTACATGACATTAGTCCAGTAATAAAGAACAGAAAAAAGACGTATAGATTGTTTTTCATACTCTGTAACATTTTTATTTCCCACAAATGTAAGTAAAATCTCTAATCCTAAAAGTCTTGATTTTTACTGAATTAGACACATATAAGGATTTACGGGTATTTGTATTCCTCCATCTGTTTTGAAAATCAAAACGGATCAAACACCCCGCAAATAAGAAGTAAGTTTAAATTCTTTTACCTTTTAAATACACACAGAAGCACTAGAATACGCAGGATTACTCTAGTATTAGGGCAACAAAGACAACACAAGAGAGTGAACCTTGCCATTGCTGGCAACTACCTGTTCACCCGAAGCCCAGTTCTCTCCTCCATTGAAATCTGATATTTTTCCTCCGGCCTGCAATAGAATCAAGGCACCAGCGGCTACGTCCCAAGAGCCTAAATAGGCTTCTATACGGGCATCAAAACGTCCTGCTGCCACATAACACAGTTCAGCGGCGGCAGATCCCATCAAACGGGTACCTCCCACAAAACCATACAATCTACCAACCAAATGAGCGGCTACCGGACGATAATCATCAGAGTTATAAGGGAAACCCAACGCAATGAAAGCGTTATCCAGTACTGAGACATCCGATACATGTATCTCATTCCCATCCAAGTAAGCCTTACCACCTTTCACTGCATAAAAACACTCGTCCCTACACACCTCATAGACTACTCCTAGCAATAATTCCTCCCTGTTTCTTAAAGCTATACTCACGCAATAAGGAGCGATATCATGAATATAGTTTGAAGTACCGTCCAAAGGATCAATTACCCAACAATATTCCTCATCGGTCAAACTTCCAGAGCCTTCCTCCGCGATAAAACCGGCCTCGGGCAGCAAGGTAGACAAAGCCTCTATGATCTGTTGTTCCGATTCTTTATCCACATAAGATACATAGTTATGAGCACTTTTTTCCTCCACTAAGTTCCGGTCAAACTTTCGGCGTTCTTCTTTTAAGAATGTCGCAGAAGCACGAGCTATTTCTCGAACCTCCTTACACAAATAGGCTAAATCTAATTCCATACCGTTCATTTTATTTTGGCAAATGTAATGATTTCCATTTATAGTAATCTCATTTTAGCGACAAATGAAACTATATAGAAACGTAAAAATAATACCTATTACGAATTTGCCCTAAAACTCCGCCTTTAAGAAATATTATGTTATCTTTGTATTATGTCCAACTAAAAAGATTGAGTTGTGAAAACGATACATTATTTTTCAATCATCATCTTATTATTCAGCAGCCAAATACTTTTGGCACAGAATGATACTTTAGTCGGTGTATTGCGTGACATCAGCGATAAAATGATCAAACGCTATCCGGTCACGCTAGGCAGTCAGAATCCGGTCACCGTGAAAACGAACAAACATGGCGTATTCACCATCCCGGGGGCAAATCTGAATGATACCTTGTTCGTCACCATTAAGAAAACGAGAAATATAGTCAAAGTCCCGGTCAACGGATACAATTATATAACCATTACTTTAGAGAATAGCACATTCAACGCAGAGCGTAGCTCTGAACCGGATGAGGCCCTGAAAGAAATTATGGAAAGGGAACGAAACAAAATAGTAAGCTCAAGCGTTATGAATAAAGAAGAGATACAGAAAACCGGATGCCGGGATCTCTATTGCCTGCTACGAAGGATGAGTGGCATAACATTCGCCGATGGTTCCGTACGCATCCGTGCGAGCGTTTCCCTAAACAGTCCTAGTGACCCGCTAGTAGTAGTAGACGGTATACCGATGGACCTATCTGTTCTAAACACGATGCCCGTCGAAGATGTCTCGGAATTAAAAGTATTGAAAGACGCCGGTGAATACGGGGTAAGAGGCGCAAACGGAGCGATCGTCATAAAAACAGACAAATAAACAAATAAGAAAAAGAGAAACGTATCAACATGAGAGTATGGATTAAACGGATAGGAGTGATATGCCTAATACCGATCGCATTGGTATTGTTACTCTCTATATTACTATATATACCTCCTTTCCAAAACTTCGCGGTACGGAAAGCGACCGAATACGCGGGAAAAGCGACTGGTATGCAAATCGGGATCGAGCAGATTAGGCTATCTTTCCCGTTAGACCTTACGGTTAAAGGTGTCGAGGTCGTAAATCCTCCCGCCGATACCTTGTTGAGTTTACAGAGCTTGACGGTACGGGTTCGTGCCCTTCCTCTTTTGCGGAAGCAAGTATTGGTAGAGGCGATCGACCTCCGGAACGTAAAGGTTAACACCGGGACTATGATTGAAGGTATGGAAATCAAAGGATTCTTGGGAAAGCTTTACCTGCACGCCGATCGTATAGACCTGTCCGAGGAGAAAGCTACATTTAATACCGTAGATTTATCCGATACCGCCATTACCCTTCTATTAAATGATTCAACCTCGAAAGAAGACACGACTTCCACACCTCTGAACTGGGTACTCAAGCTGGATAAAATTAGTTTGGACCGGGTAGCCTTCGCCCTACAAATGCCCTCGGATTCCTTACGCCTTACGGCTTTCGTAAATAAAGCCGGGCTAAATAACGGCCTCGTAGATCTTGGAGCGGAACAATATAAGGCGAGAAACTTTGACATAACGAATTCTACATTCGCTTATGACGGGAATTACGCGGCACCCGAGCAAGGACTCGATTTCTCCCATATTAGTTTAACGAACCTGAACACTTCTATCGATTCCATCTTATATCAAGGAAAAGAAATAAACGCCCACATCAAGGAATTCTTCGTGGAAGAACGTTCCGGCCTCAAGGTTTCGGCATTAGCAGGAAATGTCCGGAGTGACCATGAACAGATAGACGTACCGGACCTACTTCTCCAGACACCAAATTCCGAAGTGAGATTGACAGCGACTATCCCTTGGAGCTCCCTCGAGGATCATCCGCAAGGTAGCATGAAAGCCCTGTTAAACGTCTCGTTGGGGAAAGAGGATTTATTGATAGCGGCAGGTTCCCTGCCGGAGGATTTCAAGAAAGCCTATCCGGACAAGCCTCTCGCCATTACGGCTGGCGTAGAAGGCAACCTCTCCAGTATACGTATCACACAAGGCGATATCATGCTGCCGGGAGCGTTTCAGATGAACGTCACGGGTAGCATGGAGTCCGTGACAGATAGCATCCGGCGAACCGGTGAGATTCAGTTAAAGGCTCGATCCGGTAATCTGGACTTTTTGCTGGCGATGCTTCCCGCCTCCCAACGGGATCAATTTGCCATTCCGGCAGGAATTCAGTTGAAGGGGGAAGCTACAGTCGCAAATCAAGAATACCGCACCGAGCTTGTTCTTACCCAAGATAAAGGCAAAGTAGGTCTGACCGCCCGCTATAATCCGGTGCAACTGGCTTATGAGGCTAATTTACGGATAGACAGTCTGGAACCTACCCATTTCATGCCCAAAGACTCTCTATTTTGGCTGACCGCCTCTATTAAAGCAGAAGGCCGGGGCACAGACCCTTTCTCTGAACGTACATGGGCCAAACTGGACGGTAAGATATCGGATATACGCTACGGCGCCTCATCGGTATCAGACGTATCCATCGATGGCTCTCTGGAAAAGAACTTACTGAAAGTGGATCTGCTTAGCAAATACCCGTTGGCGAAAATGGATGTCTCCTTAAACGCGACCCTCCACAAGCACGAGGTGAAAGCGATGTTGATAGCGGATGTAGAGAACATGGATTTACAGGGTATGCACTTAATGGCAAATCCCTTCGCCACCTCTTTCCAGCTCTTCGCTGAGGCAGAAAGTAATCTGGATGAAGATAACACGATCGACGTTACGTTAGGAAACTGGGAGGTCGTCACCCCGAAACAAAGTTTCAAGCCGAAAACGCTGACCTTGCATGCCCGGACGGATATCGATACCACCCGTGTGTCTTTCCACGCCGGGGATTTAGGGATCATCCTCACGGGTAATGACTGCATACACCACATCACGGATAAGTTGACTAAGGTATCGAACGATATCACCCTCCAATTGGAACGGGACTCGACTGTCAATCTGGAGATCCTTCGCCCGCTCCTCCCCGATATGTACCTCGAGGTACGGGCAGGACAAGACAATCCGATCTACAACTATCTCCAAACCTATTACGTAGATTTCAAGAGCATCGCCATGAACGCCTATACCTCACCGGAAACGGGTATACGCATGGATGCCTCCATTTACGATCTGGCACGGGATACGATGCAGATCGATACCATCCGGGCGGAGATGCACCAAGATTCGCTCGGATTACTCTATAGCGCCCAAGTGATCAAGAATAAATACAGGCAGCAACAACCTTTCAGCGCTGGGCTGGACGGGCAAATACGTTATGGCTTCGGCGACGCCCGCCTTTATTTCAAGGACGGGAAAGGCGAGACCGGCTTGTTGCTCGGAATCCGGGCCGATAAGATACAGAACGGGGTCAAGTTCCATCTCTTCCCCGATGACCCGATCATAGCGTTCCGCCCTTTCAAGCTGAACCCAGATAATTACGTCGTGGTACGCAGCATGAAGGATATCGAGGCGAACCTGCGACTCAGCGGAGATAATAACGCCGCCTTGTGGATACACTCCCAAGCGGAAAGTGACGAGATGGAGGAAGTCCACGCCGAATTGAACCAGATCGACCTTGGGGTTATCTCCAACGCGTTCAGTTATATCCCGCCGATGAAAGGTATATTGAACGCCGATTTCCAGTACGCTCCTTCCGACTCGGCCTTCATGGTCGTGGCGGATATGAACATTGATGATCTGTATTATGAGAACGAGCGGGTCGGCGAACTCATGTTCAACGCTGTCTATCTACCTTTAGAGCAGGGGAACCATCAAGTGGATATGCACCTTTTCCGGGACCGGAAAGAGGTGAGTGCCATTACCGCCTTATACCAGATGGGCGAGACCGATCATATCAGCGGCAACATCGAGTTCATGCACTTCCCCTTGGATATCGCCAACCCGTTCATCCCGGATGATATGGCGAAAATGGGCGGAGACCTCGATGGTACGCTCGCTATCAGCGGACAAAGCGATAAGCCCATGGCCGAGGGATATCTGATTCTCGATACCGCCTCCGTTTATGTAGGCGCCGTAGGTTCTACCTTCCGTTTCGACGATAAAAAGATAGAAATAAAGAACAACCGGATCTTGTTCAACCAATATGGTATTTACGCATACAACAAGAATCCGTTTATCATCAACGGAGAAGTGGATTTCAACGATTTATCCCGCATGACCGCCAATCTTAAACTAACGGCGAATAACTTGCAACTGCTGAACGTTAAGAAAAACGAGGAAAGCCTTGTCTACGGAAAGCTGTTCGTCAACCTGAATTCTACCGTACGCGGGCCGTTGGATGCCTTGACCATGCGAGGCGACTTGCAATTATTGGGCGGGACGAATATCACCTACGTGCTGAAAGACTCCCCGCTGACCGTGCAAGACCGTATGTCGGACATGGTAACCTTCACCTCTTTCACGGATACCTTACGCCGGCGCATGCCTCGTAAGCCCCCGTTGCCGATGGGAGGCATGGACATGTTGATGACGATCCACATCGATCCCGCCGTACAAGCGAACGTGGATTTAAGTCCCGACCAGTCCAACCATATCAACCTGGAGGGTGGCGGCGACCTTTCCTTCCAGTATACCCCGCAAGGCGATATGTTCTTGAACGGACGCTACACGCTATCCGGGGGAACCATCAAGTACTCCATCCCGGTGATCCCATTGAAGGAGTTCAACGTACAGGAGGGTAGCTACGTGCAATGGACGGGCAACCCTATGGACCCGACCTTGAACCTTACGGCCACCGAGCGAGTCCGTACGTCCGTCACCCTAACCGGGCAATCATCGCCCCGCTTGGTGAATTTCGACGTAGGCATCGAACTGACCCAGCAACTGGAGAACCTAGGGTTGCAATTTACCCTCACCGCCCCGGAAGACATGGCGATGCAGGAGGAACTGACCTCGAAAGGCCCAGAGGAACGGGCGAAGCTGGCTGTCAGCATGCTCGTGACCGGTATGTACCTCGGCGGCGGCGGTAGCGGCAAGGTGAACGTGAATATGGGAGACGCCTTGACCAGCTTCTTGCAAAGCGAGATCAACAACATCGCCGGAAGCGCCTTGAAGTCCGTGGATATCAGCTTCGGCATGGAGACGTACGACGATAATGGCGACGCCGGAGGCGGTACCCGTACCGACTACTCCTTCCGCTTCGCCAAGCGATTCTATAATGACCGTATCCGTGTGGTTCTAGGCGGCCGTATCTCTACCGGCGAGAACATCAACAACGGGCAGGCGCAGCCGTTCATCGACAACGTATCCGTAGAATACCGGCTGGACAGCAGCGGTTCCCGATACGTCAAGCTCTTCCACGACAAGAATTACGAGAGCCTGCTGGAAGGCGAGATCACGGAGACCGGGGCCGGTATCGTGCTCCGCAAGAAGATGATGCATCTCAGGGAGCTATTCAACTTCAAGAAAACGAAAGTGAAACCAGTGAAAGAGGAAACAGAAAAGGAATGAATATGAAAAACGTTTTAATATATTTTAGGCGGGATGTCTTGCCTTGGCACGCAAGATCGCTTACCCCGAGGCTGTGGCGGCGTGCCGCACGGGGATGCGGCGATGTGCCGCACGGGAATGCGGCGATGTGCCACCGCCCGCTACTGGCCTTGCTCATGGTCGTCCTGCTCACCGCTTGCTCCACCACGAAGAACCTTCCCGAGGGAGCGGTCCTATATACCGGTATCAAGAAAATAGAGGTGAAGAACGAGGATAAGACCAAACCCGGCGAAGCCGCCTTGGAAGAGGTCGAGGCCGCCTTAGCCTATCCTCCCAACAACGCCTTGCTGGGAAGCTCCTCGATCCGGGTACCCTTCCCCTTCGGCCTGTGGGTCTACAACGCTTTCGTGAACAAGAAAGGGAAGGTCGGCAAGTGGATCTTCAACAAGCTGGCGTCGAAACCGGTGCTGATCACCACCGTGAACCCGGATGTCCGCGTCAAGGTAGCCCGGAACCTATTGAACGAGTACGGTTATTTCAACGGAGAGACCTCTTTCGAGGTCGTACCCGATCCCAAGAATCCCCGGAAGGCGAAGCTGGAATATAGCGTCACCATGAACGATCCGTATACGCTGGACAGCATCCAATACGTCCATATCCGTCACCGTGCCGACTCATTGATCGATGCCACGATCGGCGATCGTATCCTCCACAAAGGAGAGAATTTCAATGTCGTCCAATTGCAAGCCGAGCGGGAACGCATCTCGTCCTTGCTCCGTAACAACGGATATTACTATTTCCGTCCCGATTTCATCACCTATCAAGCGGATACCTTGCTGAACCCGGGGAAAGTGGCCTTACGGGTGACCCCGAAGGAAAGCCTGCCCCCCTCGGCCCTCCGCCCTTGGAAACTCGGGGATATATCCGTCTGGCTAAACGGTTATCAGAATGAGACTCCCACGGACTCGATCCGCTATAAGGACCTTACGATCCATTATGAGGGCAAGCTAAGGGTTCGCCCCTCGGTCATTTACAATCGTTTATATTTCAAGCCGGGGGAACTTTATAACCAGCGGGCGCAGGAACGGACGCAAACGGCCCTGTCCCGCTTGGGTATCTTCCGTTATGCCGAGTTGCAATATTCCCCCCGTGATACCATGCGCCGTCAAGATACGCTGGATCTGCGGATCAATACGGTCTACGATCTTCCATTGGACGGCGAGCTCGAGTTGAACGTTACTGCCAAGAGCAACGACCAAGTGGGTCCGGGCGCCATTTTCAGCGTGACCAAACGGAATGTCTTCGGAGGGGGCGAGACCTTCGGCGTGAAACTCCGCGGCTCTTACGAATGGCAGACCGGAAACAAACTGGATGGTAGCAACTCCAAGATCAACAGTTATGAGTTAGGCTTGACTACCACGCTGACTTTCCCACGGGTATTGTTCCCTACATTCAGCAAACGGGACATGAATTTCCCGGCCAGCACCACCTTCCGCCTCTATGCGGACCAGATGAACCGGGCCCGTTTCTTCAAGTTGCTGGCATTCGGTGGTGACGCCTCGTATGAGTTCCAGCCTACCGCCACGTCTCATCATTCCATCACCCCTTTCAAGCTGACGTTCAACTTGCTCCAGCATACCACGCATGAGTTCGACAGCATTACCAACGTGAACAAGGCCCTAAAGAAGAGTTTGCAAAATCAATTCATCCCGGCCATGAACTATACCTATACCTATGATGATTCCCCGATTACCAGTCGCCGGAACCATCTTTGGTGGCAGGCATCCGTTACCCAAGCGGGCCTTGTCTTGGATGGGATTTATGCGTTAGCCGGAAAGAAATTCAATAAAGAGGATAAGGAATTACTCGGCAACCCCTTCGCCCAATTCATCAAGGGAACCGCCGAGATACGTTATAATTACGCCCTCGGGCATAAGCAATATCTCGTAGGCCGATTAATGGCCGGTGCTATTTATAGCTACGGCAACGCCCGTACCTCCCCTTATAACGAGCAATTCTACATCGGCGGAGCGAATAGCATCCGTGCTTTTACGATCCGCAGCATAGGTCCCGGACGCTACTACCAGAACAGCGACAACAATAAATACGCTTACATCGACCGTACGGGTGATCTTAAATTCGAGGCCAACCTCGAATACCGCTTCCCGATCCTTGGCGACCTGCATGGGGCCACTTTCCTCGACAGCGGCAACATCTGGTTGATCCGAAACGATCCGGATCGTCCCGGCGGACAACTGAAATGGGGTAGCTTCCTCAAGGATCTAGCCTTGGGAACCGGCTTCGGCCTGCGTTACGACCTCACCTTTATCGTCATCCGTTTCGACGTGGGTATCGGTCTGCACCTCCCTTACGATACCGGAAAGAAAGGCTATTACAATATCCCGAAATTCAAGGACGGCATGGGTTACCATTTCGCTATCGGATACCCCTTCTAAGGACACTTTCTTACGGTGC
>Ga0129308_1002800_pt1 | contig 13854 bp, 12 predicted proteins | sample L827metagenome_FD_94440 | JGI IMG/M metagenome (GOLD analysis project Ga0129308, IMG submission 94440) | Ring-tailed lemur group fecal microbial communities from Wisconsin, USA - L827 metagenome | ecosystem: Host-associated > Mammals > Digestive system > Large intestine > Fecal | place: USA...
AGGGCTTGACCAAAAAGCGAGAAAGCGGTCAGGACAGGAGAGGAACAAGACGGAACAAGCTTGCTTGTGAAGGAGTGGTTCTCAACTGGACTGGACATTTGCGAAGCAAAAGGCACCGAATGACGGAGTCATGAGGTGACCGCGTTCGAGCAAAAGCTTGGTCACACGATTCCAAATGTCAACATGTATGTAGTTTTGAATATATGATCTTAAAAGAAACTTCCAAAAATATCAGTTATTAAATCGCTGATATTTTTGGAAGTTTTTGTTTACCAGGAAAGTAGTATATTCTGTACTAACTTTTGAGCCTGTATGCTTTGCAGCATCCTGATGTACAGAAACAAGATTGCGGATCTGCAGCTCCACGTAGATGACATTGACGAAGAATATATCAGAGAAGCAAAAGCGCTTCTGATCTCCGGTACGGCTCTGGCAGAAAGTCCTTCCCGTGAAGCGGCTTTAAAGGCAGTGATGCTTGCAAAGAAAAATGATACAAAGATCATTTTTGATATTGATTACCGGGAGTACAACTGGAAAAACACAGATGAGATCGCGATTTATTATTCAATAGTGGCAAAAGAGGCAGATATCATCATGGGTTCCAGAGAAGAATTTGATTTGACAGAAAAACTGATCAAACCAGGTATGACAAGTCTTAAATGACCGTGGGAACTGGTCCGGATATCTTCCTCACAGACATCCTCAGCCGGAAACCTATCTGTTTAAATTTGACAGACCGGAGGGCTTCGGAGCCAGCTTTGTAGGAGATCAGGTTTTTAAAAGTGTAAACAACAGTTTTTCTGCGATTCCGGGAGGAGAACTGCATCCTCAGGCGGTAGCGCCGGGATTTCAGATGTATACATGCTGGATGATCCGTCATATTGATGGAAATCCATGGCTTCAGACAGATCGTTGTGAAGATGAACGTTACACATGGCTTCATGACGCACAGTTTTAAGGAGGAAAAAATTATGGCAAGAGAATTTATCGTACCGGGACAGATCATCACAGGATCAGGCGCTTTGGATATGGCAGAAGCTTCTCTGAGACAGTTTGGAAAAAAGGCAACGATCGTAACAGATAAGGTCATGATCGACCTTGGCAACTGTGCGAAGGTTGAAACTGCTCTGGAAAACCAGGGAATTGAATATGTGATCTATTCCGGGATTACAGGAGAACCTACAGACAAAATGATCGAAGCCGGTCTGAAAATGTATAAAGAGGAAGACTGCGATTTTCTGGTAGCTCTTGGCGGAGGAAGTCCGATCGACTCTATGAAAGCCATCGGCTCTCTTGTGGCAAACGGAGGAAATATCTGCGACTATATGGGTAAAATCATTGATGTGGAAATGCCTCCGATGGTTGCTGTTCCAACTACAGCAGGAACCGGATCCGAAGCAACACAGTTTACGATCATCACAGATACAACAAACAATATCAAGATGCTTTTAAAGGGAAAAGTTCTGATGCCGACACTGGCAGTGATCGATCCGCAGTTTACCATGACAGCGCCTCCGAAGATCACAGCTGCTACCGGACTGGATGCGCTCTGCCATGCAGTAGAAGCATATACATCCAGAAAATCCCAGACACTTTCGGATACTTTTGCTCTGTCAGCAGTAAAACGTATTTTTAAATATCTTCCGACTGCATTCCATGATGGAAAAAATGAAGAGGCCAGAGTAGAAATGTCTGTTGCTGCTCTTGAGGCAGGAATTGCTTTTAACAACGCTTCTGTAACTTTGATTCATGGAATGAGCCGTCCGATCGGAGCGCTTTTCCATGTGGCTCACGGACTTTCCAATGCCATGCTGATGAAGGTATGTCTTGGTTTTGCGCTGGAAGGAGCATATGATCGTTTCGGAGATCTGGGAAGAGCCATCGGTGCTGCTGACGCGGAGGACTCCGATAAGGCCGCAGCCGAAAAATTCCTTCAGGCAGTAGGAACTTTGACAAAAGAACTGGAGACGCCAAGTCTGGAGGAATATGGGATCCGGAAAGAAGAATTCTTTGATGTGATCGACAAAATGGCACATGACGCGATGGAAAGCGGAAGCCCTCAGAATACCATTCGCGATATCACAGAAGATGATGTAAAGGAAATGTACAGAAATCTCTGGTAATAAAAAAGGAGAACATATATGAAAACAGCAGGGACACAGAACAGACAGCGCTTTTTGATGATGCTCACAGGTGCCTTTGCGATATTTTTCACTGGATTTCCTCATGTCTGGTCTATCTATCAGCCTTATATAACAGAAGGAACCGGATGGACCCAGAGCCAGGGAACAATGTGTTTTTATCTGGCATTGAGTGCCTTTGTTTTTGGAAATATTTTAGGGGGCCGTATGCAGAACCGCTTCGGACAGAGAAAAATCCTGTTTCTTGGAGGCGGACTGCTTTCTGCGGGTGTTTTGATGTCAGCGTTTTCTCTGGTTTCTTCTCCGCTTCCTATGTATCTCACTTATGGCGTGATGCAGGGGCTTGGACAGGGAATGATGTATACGGTGATACTGGCATCCGCCCAGCAGTGGTTTCCTGACAGGATTGGATTTGCCTCCGGGATCGTGGTCACTGCAAATGGATTATGCGGACTTTTTATGGCTCCATTAAGCCGGCAGCTTCTGGAAAAAGAAGGACCAAAAGCTACACTTCTTACCGTAGGAGTTCTGATGGCAGCAGCATGGCTTCTGAGCAGTCTGTTCTTTGCTTCTCCTGAGGAGAAAAAAGAAAATACAGAGACAGGAGTGACGGATGAAAACAACAGGTGCCGACAATATACTTCCCGAGAGATGCTGCACACGAAACAGTTTTATTTTCTTCTTGCCACCATGCTGTTCGGGCTGATTTCATATTTTATGATCTCACCGATCTCACAAAGCTATCAGCTTGGGCTTGGGATTCCTGCGGCAGCGGCTGTCAGTTCTGTTATGATCGGATCTGTGGTAAATGCTCTTACCAGACTGGTACTGCCTTCTCTTGCAGATAAAGTGGGAAGAATCGTATGTGTCAAAGGGGTTCTGGTCATTGCGGCAGCTGCCATGATCCTGCTGTGTTTTTCGAATTCTTACGGAGCTACCATAGCGGTGATTCTGATCTATGGCTGTTATGGCGGAATCATGGGAAGCTTTCCGTCCCTCACAAGTTCGGTATTCGGCATCCGGCATGCAGGAGAAAACTATGGTTTTGTCATGCTGGGAATCGTGATCGCTACGTTTGGGACCCCGGTGCTTACCAGAATGATCAATATTGGTGAAAATGGAATGAGATGCGTTTTTGCAGCAGGAGCAGTTTTTGCGGCAGCCGCTTTTGTCTTTATTGAAATGCTGCGGAAAACGTTGAATAAGTCAGACAGGAGTGATGATTATGGCATTGGTAACAATGAAAAAACTGCTTCAGCAGGCAAAAAATGAAGGCAGAGGCGTTGGCGCTTTCAGCGTTGGAAACATGGAAATGGTAGAAGGTGCTGTTCAGGCAGCCGAGGAGCTGGAAACACCTATAATCCTTCAGATCGCAGAAGTCCGCCTGAAACATTCTCCGCTTGCACTTATGGGACCGATGATGGTCCAGGCGGCAAAAGAGGCGAAGGTGGATATTGCAGTACATCTGGATCACGGACTGACAGTTGATACAGTAAAGAAGGCTCTGGAGCTTGGTTTTACTTCTGTTATGTATGACAGCTCCTCGTTCCCGTTTGAAGAAAATATCAAAAGGACCAGAGAGGTGGCTGAAATTGCTGCAGAGTATGGGGCAACTGTCGAGGCAGAGCTGGGACTGGTTGGCGGAAGCGAGGATGGAAGTTCCGATCATGGCATCCGCTGTACCGATCCGGAAGATGCAAAGATATTTTGTGAGAAAACAGGGATTGATGCACTTGCTGTAGCAATCGGAAATGCCCATGGAAATTATCCCACAGCGCCTGTGCTTGCTTTTGATGTTCTGGAAAAAATAAGCAGGAACACAAATTTACCGCTGGTACTTCATGGTGGAAGCGGGATCACAGATAATGATTTCCAAAAAGCCATTTCCCTTGGGATCATCAAAGTAAATATTGCTACAGCAAGTTTCAACAGTCTGGTGCGAAGAGCAGAAGAATATCTGCAGACACCGGAAATGCATAATTATTTTTCGCTTAACGAGGCGATGGTAAGGGGAACCTATGAAAATGTCCGCCACCATATAAAAGTATTTAACGGGGAGCCGTCTCTTTAAGCAGTTTAAGAAATTCTTTCGTATCCGTATAGGAAACGATCACAGGAAAGTCCGGATTTTTTTCCGGTACTTTTTCCTGACTGTACCAGATTCCCCTCATTCCGTGATCCAGGGCGCCTTGTACATCCTTTTTCCGGTTGTCGCCGATAAAAGCACATTCTTCCGGAAGACAGCCTGCCTTTTCCAGGCAGACATCAAAGAAATGAGGATGAGGCTTTTCTACACCGGCTTCCTGGCTGGTGACAATAAAGTCAATAAAAAGAGTAAGTCCCAGTTTTCGGAGTTTTTTATACTGGATAGAAGCCGTCATATCCGTTCCAATACCGATACGGATCTGGCGGTTTTTTAATATTTCAAGAAACTCCAGAAGACCCGGACAGGGTTTTGCATGGCCGATCATCGTATCCCAGTAGGCGTGATACATATTTTCCACATGAGGAAACAATGGTTTTTCCAGAAGCTCTGTCATACACTGAAAGCGCAGCATACGGCTGTGGATGGCAGCAGTGTCGGTTCCGATCCTCCGGCTGGTGATTTCCATGGCCCGATCGTAGCAGGCAAGAGCTTCTTTTTCATCCAGATTAAATTCTGATCTGCAGTAATCTGTCAGCGCTTTCATTCCCAGAAGATGATTCTTGTCATAATCATAAAGGGTATTATCAATATCGAAAATTACAGTTTTTATCATGGAGTCTCCTTTTTACTTATGGCAGATGCTGCAGCCCAATTTCTTTCCGGTTGGCGTGGCGGCACAGCCTCCCAGGGCAGTTTCCCGAAGTCCAGGGGGAATTTGTTTGCCTACCTGATACATGGTCTGGAGCATTTCGTCAAAGGGGATCAGCTGCTTTACCCCGCTTAAGGCCAGTTCGGCTCCGGTCAGTGCAACTGCCACTCCGGCGGCATTGCGTCCCTGACAGGGACATTCTACCAGACCTCCGATAGGGTCGCATACCAGTCCGAGGAAATTCATCAGAACAGAAACGGCTGCATGGAGACACTGCTCCGGAGTCCCTCCCATCAGCTCAACCGCAGCAGAGGCAGCCATGGCGGAAGCAACGCCCACCTCTGCCTGACAGCCTCCTACAGCGCCGGCTACGGTAGCGTTACGCATAGCGAGATATCCAATGGCTCCGGCATTAAAAAGTGCGTCTATAACTACGGTGTCACTTAAATGATATTCTTCCTGAAGCGCAAGGAGAAGCCCCGGAAGAACTCCGGAGGATCCGGCAGTAGGTGCCGCAACGATCAGCCCCATAGAGGTATTGGTTTCCAGAACTGCCATAGAATAGGCAATCGCCCTGGAAAGAACAGAACCGCAGATAGAATTTCCGCTTCGTCTGTGCTGATCGATCAGCCGGGCTTCTCCTCCGATCAGTCCTCCGATGGATTTTTTCGGAGACTGGATGGGGGCAGCTACGGACTCCCTCATGATCTTCAGAGAATGATCCATCTGTGCAGTAATGGCTTCTTCTGTGGTTTCTGAAAGGATACATTCTCTTTTTTTCATAATAGAAGAGATGGGGCAGTTTTCTTTTTTGCAAAGCTCAAGTAGCTCCTGTGCATTCTTAAAATCCATGTCTTAACTTCTCCTTTGAATTGGTATAAAGATCACATCCTGAACATTAGGATTCTGGGAAATCTGTGCTTCTGCATCTTCCGGCAGAGTGCCGTCGAATTCTATGATGCTGTAAGCGATATCTCCCTTTGTTTCCCGGAAAAGCTTCATAAAAGCAATGTTGACATTTTTTTTGCTGAGGCAGCCTGTAATATGGGCAAGCACACCCGGACGGTCGTAATGAACGATGATCAGCGTGCTGTATTCCCCGGAAAAATCCACATCAATATGGTTGATCCTGCTGATCCGCATTTTGCCGCCTCCAAGAGATTCTCCCCGTACCGTATAGGAACGTCCTTTGGAACAGGTAATATGGATATCTACGGTGTTGGGATGGATATCCGGATCCGGATCTGCCTCGATAAATTTGTAGGAAATACCTCGTTCCCTGGCAATGGAAAAGGCATTGGGAATCCTTCTGTCATCGGTAGAAAATCCCATGACCCCGCCAAGAAGGGCGAGATCTGTTCCATGCCCCTTATATGTCTGGGCAAAAGAATTATATAATGTAAATTCTACGTCTGTAATGGGACTGTCAGCCATCTGCTGCGCCAGAAGTGCAATGGAGCATGCTCCGGCTGTATGCGAACTGGAAGGACCGATCATTTCCGGTCCAAGCACATTAAAAACACTGATAAATGCCATAAAATTTTCCTTTCTGAGTCAGTCATTTTAAAATAACTTCTGCATGTGTTAGTATACCATATCAGGACAGAAAATAAAATACGAACCATCGGTCTTATGATTTTACACAGGATATAGCCTTATGAATTTATACATGTTATAATAGTATAGTTTACATAGAGTTTCTATGAAAAGTTGAATACCTTAGTAGAAAGGAGACCATTATGAAAGATGATTCCAAAGAAACCGGACTGCGTCTTTTAAAAAAGGGCAGACAGGGGATACTCCGGATGATCTTCAGCAGGTCCGGACTGATTCTTGTCCTTCTGGCTGTACAGGTTCTCTTCCTGTTCAGTATCTTTCACTGGTTTGAAGAGTTTCTGCCTCATATTTACGGCGGAGTTGTGATCTTTACTGTTTTTATGGTGCTGTATCTTCTGAACAGTTCCATGGGATCCTACGGCCAAGATCACCTGGCTGGTAGTTGTTATGCTTCTGCCGGTGTTTGGCGCGCTTTTGTTTCTTTATACGCAGAAGAACGTAGGGCACAGAGCTTTAAAGAATCACTATGCACAGTTGAATAAAGAAACGGAAAAATCTCTCGCGCAGAAGCCGGAAACAGAAAAAGAACTGCAGCAGTCGGATCCCGGAGCCGCAGCACTTTGCCGTTATGTGCGGCGCAGCGGATGCTATCCGGTATATGACCATACGGCGGTTACCTATTTCCCTCTGGGAGAGGACAAGTTCCGGGAAATGCTGATCCAGCTGGAAAAGGCAGAGCATTTTATCTTTCTGGAGTATTTCATTGTAAATGAAGGAGAAATGTGGGGTAAGATCCTGGAAATCCTGGCGCGGAAGGTAAAAGAAGGCGTGGATGTAAGAATGCTCTATGACGGGACCTGCGAGCTGTCTACACTGCCTCATGATTATCCACGGAGACTTCAGAAACTGGGCATCAAATGTAAAATGTTTGCGCCGATCAAGCCTTTTGTATCCACGCATTACAATTACCGGGATCACCGAAAGATTCTGGTGATCGACGGAAAGACCGCTTTTAACGGAGGCATCAATCTGGCGATGAATACATCAATACCTATGAGAAATACGGTCACTGGAAGGATACTGCTGTAATGGTGCAGGGAGAGGCGGTCAGCAGCTTTACCCGGATGTTCCTGCATATGTGGTATCTGGATGAAAAAGAAAAAGATTTTGACAGATTTCTGCATGTGTCTGCTGCACCACAGCCGGCAAATGGTTTTGTCATGCCCTACGGTGATTGCCCTCTGGACAGAGATAAGGTAGGAGAACAGGTTTACATGGACATTCCGTTTGCGCTTGCGCTGACACATTATAAATCCCTGCTGGAATCCGGTGTAAAAATATATGAATACACCCCCGGCTTTGTCCACGCAAAAGATCTGGTGCAGGAATATATCCGTATATTTAAAAATGATATTCAGAACTGTGACCCGTATCTCTACGACCAGTTTCTGAAGCGGGGCCGTAAGGAAAAAATCGCAGAATGTGTCTTTCTTCCCTTTGCCCCTTTGATGTGATCTACATAATATATGATACTGGAAACGAGGAATTTTTATGAAAAACAAATTTACATCGGTTATAAAAACGATCGCGATTCTAGCGGCAGCAGGAATGCTTCTGTTTTCTGCCAGTCCGGTTCTGGCAGAAAACAGTAAAAAAGCAGGTGAGGGAACAGCGGATCTGTCGGATACTGCGGCAGTGGAGATGAACCTGGAGGATGGAGAATATTCGATTCAGGTAGATCTGGAAGGCGGAAGCGGCAAGGCAGGAGTGGTTTCTCCCACGGTTCTGATCGTCCGGGACGGAAAAGCTTTTACAAAGCTTCAGTGGAGCAGCTCTAACTATGATTACATGATCGTAGACGGAGAAAAATATCTGCCGGTCAATGAAGAAGGGATGAATTCTGTATTTGAGATTCCAATTCTTGCCATGGATGAACCGGTAGAAGTGATCGCGGATACCACAGCCATGGGAACTCCTCATGAGGTAGAATATACCCTGCTGTTTTATGCAGACTCTATTGGCTCTAAGGGACAGCTTCCGCAGGAAGCAGCCAAAAGAGTGGTTGGCGTAGCGCTGGTGATCATTGTAGGCGGCGGGATTTTAAATTATTTTGTAAATAAAAGAAACCGCTGCTGAATAAAGCCTCTGACAGAAAAGTGTTCTGTAAACATTAAATTTTTATAAAGTTATTGCATTTTAAAATAAAAAGGTGCATAATAACAGCAATGAAAAAAAGGATGTAAGGGAGTAGCTGACACCATAATGGCGTAACAGAATCAACATCATGGCCGAAGGTCTGGTTTTGTTTGAAACAGCGAGACTTATCTATGGGAGTAGTCCCAGGGTAAGTCTCTTTTTTGTTCTTACAATTATAGCAGATACCCGGCAGCAGCCGATGAAATCTTCTGAATATGGGCATGATTTATAACAGAAGAGTCAGTGGAAAGGAGTGACAGGGAAATACCCCATTCATAAGGATGTCGGAGAATCCTCCGATGTCTGTTTCAAAATAAAAAACGTGCGGGATCTGAGGTCTGGCTGCACAGAAACGGAGGCAATATGAAAGAATATTTGTCAAGTTTAGAAGAAGTTCTGAAAGAACAGAATTCCTCTCAGGAGGGACTTACTACAGGAGAAGCGCAGGAACGTTTTTCCAGATATGGAAAAAACGAACTGGAAAAAGGCAAAAAAACATCTCTGATCCAGCGTTTCCTGAAAGAACTGGCAGATCCTATGATCATTATTCTGATCGTTGCAGCTGCCATATCCGGAATCACTGCTTTTTATGAAGGAGAATCCTTTGCAGATGTGATCATTATCCTTTCTGTAGTAGTGATCAATGCTGTTCTGGGTGTTGTACAGGAAAGCAAGGCGGAGGCTGCCATTGAAGCGCTGCAGGAAATCGCAGCCGCAACCAGTAAGGTTCTCCGAGACGGAAAAGTTACTGTTCTGAAAAGTGACGAGCTGGTTCCCGGAGATGTGGTACTTCTGGAAGCAGGAGATGCAGTTCCGGCAGATGGACGTATCATAGAATCTGCCAGTCTGAAGATCGAAGAGGCGGCTCTTACCGGAGAATCGGTTCCGGCAAATAAGATCGCAGGTCTTCTGAAGCTGGATGTCGGTGAAAAGGACGTTCCTCTGGGTGATCGTAAAAACATGGCATATATGGGATCCACGGTTGTTTATGGACGTGGAAAGATGGTCATTACCGGAACTGGAATGAAAACGGAGATGGGTAAGATCGCAGAAGCACTTTCTATGGCACAGGATGAGGCAACACCTCTTCAGATCAAACTGAACCAGCTCAGTAAGATACTTACTGTTCTCGTAATCGGCATCTGCATTGTGATCTTTGCAGTGGGACTTCTTCGTGCAGGAATCAGCAGTGACACGATCCTCAGTACCTTTATGGTTGCAGTTTCTCTTGCAGTTGCTGCGATTCCGGAAGGACTGGCAGCAGTTGTCACCATCGTGCTTTCTATCGGCGTTACAAATATGTCGAAACGAAATGCCATTATCCGTAAGCTGACTGCAGTAGAAACCCTTGGATGTACACAGATCATCTGCTCTGATAAAACAGGAACTCTGACACAGAATAAGATGACGGTAGTGGAGCATGTGGCAGATGATGAAAAAGCGCTGGAAACAGCAATGGCTCTTTGCTCCGATGCTGAGTATGACGCAGATGCAGGAGAAGCGGTAGGAGAGCCGACGGAATGTGCTCTTGTCAATGATGCAGCAAAAAACGGCATGATCAAGACACAGCTGAAAGAGGAATATGTCCGTGTAGGAGAAGCGCCTTTTGATTCTCTCCGAAAGATGATGTCCACACTTCATGAAACAAAGGATCACAAGATTATCCAGTTTACCAAGGGTGCGCCGGATGAAGTGCTGAAATGCTGTACCCATGCAATGGTAAACGGAGAAAAAGTACCTATGACAGAAGAGGTACGCGCCTCCATTCTGAAGAGCAACAAGTCTATGGCTGACAGAGCACTCCGTGTTCTCTGCGGCGCCTGCCGTCAGTGGGACAAGATGCCGGAAAGCACAGAACCGGAATTTCTGGAGCAGGAGCTTACTTATCTTGGCCTTTCCGGTATGATCGACCCGGTACGTCCGGAGGTAAAAGCTGCGATCGTAGAGTGCCGTGAGGCCGGCATCCGTCCGATTATGATCACAGGTGACCATAAGGATACGGCAGTAGCCATTGGTATGGAGCTTGGTATCCTGACCGATCCGTCACAGGCGATTACAGGGGCACAGTTAAATGAGATCAGCGATGAAGATTTTGAAAAGAAAGTAGAAGAGATTTCCGTCTATGCCCGTGTACAGCCGGAGCATAAGGTCCGTATTGTCAATGCATGGAAGAAAAAAGGCATGATCACCGCCATGACCGGTGACGGCGTCAACGATGCCCCGTCCATCAAGAGCGCTGATATCGGTGTAGGTATGGGTATTACCGGAACAGACGTTACCAAAAACGTTGCAGATATGGTTCTTGCAGATGACAACTTTGCCACCATTGTATCTGCGGTAGAAGAAGGCCGTCGTATTTACGCAAATATCCGTAAAGCCATCCAGTTCCTCCTTGCTTCCAACCTGGCAGAGGTTCTTGCAATCTTCTTTTCCACGATGATCGGATTTACCATCCTGAAGCCGGTGCACCTTCTCTGGATCAACCTGATCACAGACTGCTTCCCGGCGCTGGCTCTTGGACTTGAAAAGAGCGAATCCGATATCATGAAAAAGAAACCCCGTGATCCGAAGGAAGGTATTTTTGCCGGCGGAATGGGCTTTGATGTAGCTTTCCAGGGCGTAGTAGTTACAATTCTGGTTATGCTCTCTTACCTGATAGGACACAGAATTGAATCCGGAGTATGGGAATTTGTAAACAGTGCAGATGGAACGACCATGGCATTCCTGACTCTTTCCATGGTGGAGATCTGCCATTCCCTGAATATGAGAAGCCGCCGCGGATCCATTTTCAAGCTAAATAGCCATAACGTATTCCTTTATGGAGCAATGCTGGTATCTCTGATCCTGACAACCGTGGTTATCGAGGTTCCGTTTATTGCGAAAGCATTCCAGTTTACACCGATCGACTTTACCGAATACCTGATCGCTCTTGGGCTTGCAGTCCTGATCATTCCGATCATGGAGATCGTAAAAGCCATCCAGCGTAAGCTCGGGAAATAAATCATAATAATGAAACTGCAGGGCAGCCGGAGATTCCGGCTGTCTTTTTTGATTATAGTCCTGAGGTCAATGCCATTTTTGGCGGACAGGTATGGCTCTGTGCCGATATCTTGAAAAACAGAAAAAAGTATGCTATGATACCACGGTAAAACTTTGGTACAGCAATATAAAAAGAGGAGAAAAAATTATGTGTGGTATTGTAGGATTTACAGGAGAACATCAGGCAGCGCCCATCCTTCTGGACGGGCTTTCCAAGCTGGAATATCGTGGTTATGATTCCGCCGGACTTGCGGTACGGGACGGAGAAAAACAAACGGAGGTCATCCGTGCCAAAGGACGACTGAAGGTTCTTGCAGAAAAAACAGATAATGGAACAGCGGTTTCCGGCACCTGCGGAATTGGACATACACGCTGGGCTACCCACGGAGAACCTTCTGTAGAAAATGCTCATCCCCATATGAGCGATGATGGGAATGTGATCGCCGTTCACAATGGTATTATAGAGAATTATCAGGAATTAAAGGATAAGCTTCTTCGGAAAGGATATGTTTTTCATTCAGAGACAGATACTGAAGTGGCGGTAAAGCTTGTGGATTATTATTACAAGAAATACGAGGGAACACCGGTGGATGCCATCAATCATGCTATGGTACGGATCCGTGGCTCTTATGCACTGGCGATTCTCTTTCAGGAATATCCGGAAGAAATTTATGTAGCCCGCAAAGACAGCCCTATGATTCTGGGAATTGCAGAGGGAGAATCCTATATTGCATCAGATGTTCCTGCGATTTTGAAATATACAAGAAACGTTTATTATATTGGTAACCTGGAAATGGCCCGTGTCAGAAAAGGAGAGATTACTTTTTACAATCTGGATGGCGAGGAGATCCAGAAAGAGCTAAAAACCATTGAGTGGGATGCTGAGGCGGCAGAAAAAGCCGGATTTGAGCATTTTATGATGAAAGAGATTCATGAACAGCCAAAAGCAGTGGCAGATACTTTGAATTCTGTGCTGAAGGACGGAAGGATCGATCTTTCCGAGGTTGGCCTTACAGAGGAAATTATCCGGGAGATTTCTCAGATCTATATTATTGCCTGTGGTTCTGCTTATCATGTGGGAATGGCGGCTCAATATGTACTGGAGGATCTGACAGGGATTCCGGTGAGAGTGGAGTTTGCGTCAGAATTCCGTTACCGGAAGCCGATCATGGATCCAAAAGGTCTGGCAGTGATCATCAGTCAGTCCGGAGAAACTGCAGACAGTCTTGCGGCACTTCGTGAGGCAAAAGAGATGGGAATCCGCACTTTGGGTATTGTAAATGTGGTGGGTTCCTCCATTGCACGAGAAGCGGATAACGTATTTTATACTCTTGCAGGTCCGGAGATTTCTGTAGCCACTACCAAGGCATACAGTACACAGCTGATGGCGGTTTATTCACTTGCCCTGCAGTTTTCCCTTGTCCGGGAAAAAATTACAGAAGAGCAGTACGAAAAATATATAACAGAGCTTCAGACCATACCGGAAAAAATCCAGAAGATCCTTGAAGATAAAGAAAGGCTTCAGTGGTTTGCTGCCAAGCAGGCAAATGCCAGGGATGTATTTTTTATCGGAAGAGGCATTGATTATGCCATCAGTATGGAAGGCAGCCTGAAAATGAAGGAAGTCAGCTATATTCATTCAGAGGCGTATGCAGCAGGAGAGCTGAAGCATGGAACGATTTCCCTGATCGAAGACGGCACTCTGGTAATCGGCATCCTTACCCAGCCGGAGCTTTATGAAAAAACAGTCAGCAATATGGTGGAGTGCAAAAGCCGTGGCGCATATCTGATGGGGCTCACCAGCTTCGGAAACTATAATATAGAAGAAACAGCTGATTTTACTGTTTATATTCCAAGAACAGATCCACATTTTGCCACTTCTCTGGCAGTGATCCCTCTGCAGCTGATCGGATATTATGTCAGTGTGGCAAGAGGACTTGATGTCGATAAGCCCCGTAATCTGGCAAAAAGTGTCACAGTAGAATAAGTGGAAAGCATAGTTGTTGATAATTATTAAGGAAAGAACCGGAGGTGGGTTGAATAAGAGGGCAATCTTTTTTGCCCCCTTATTCAGCACACTTTTGGTTTTTCCGAATTGAACAAAGTCGCGTCCGGTATGGGGATTC
>Ga0129308_1002801_pt1 | contig 13822 bp, 13 predicted proteins | sample L827metagenome_FD_94440 | JGI IMG/M metagenome (GOLD analysis project Ga0129308, IMG submission 94440) | Ring-tailed lemur group fecal microbial communities from Wisconsin, USA - L827 metagenome | ecosystem: Host-associated > Mammals > Digestive system > Large intestine > Fecal | place: USA...
CCCGCAAGCTCATCGCCGTATTTCGCGGCGAAATCACGCGCGATCATGGAACCCATGCTATGGCCGAACAGGAAGTAAGGCAGGCCGGGATAGAGCTTTTCCACCTCGACCTTCAGGGCATGCTCGTCCTCCATCATGGTATGGCAACCGGTTTCGCCCCAATCGCCCCACACGTCGTTCACGATCGCGGTCTTGCCGTGGCCCACGTGATCGTCGGCGGCAACGATGTAGCCTGCCTCCACGAAGGTGGCGATCATATGCAGATAGCGGCGGGAATGCTCGCCGAAGCCATGGATGAGCTGGACGACGCCTTTCGGCTTCGCCGCGGGAACATACACCCAAGCCTGGACCCAATCTCGTTTATTGAAGGATTCGAAGGAAATCTCATGAAGCACCCGAATCCACCTCTCTTCCGTTGTCTCGCTGCGCATTTTGCGCGCATTTGCATACCACCAGAAGATGGTACCCAAAAGCAAGGCAACGACCGCTCGAAACCCGAAAGACCCTGAAACGAACGAAAACACAGCGTATGTAATCAGCAAAGCCCTCGGGGCATTGGATATAATTGCAGGCAGTCGGACGTTCGGGAAAGGACAATACGTGCTCTGCAGCCACTGTGGAAACGAAATCAAAGAAGGCGCCAAATTCTGCACCTTCTGCGGGAAGTCTTTGGCGGAACCCGTCAAGCTCAGCCAGGGACAGACGGCAGAGTGCGTACCCGATTCCCCTCCAGCATCATCGACCATCAAACCCGACCCGGACGCAACGCTTACAGTGCTCGATTATGTCGACAACCCCGGACAAGCAGGGACGACCGGCTCCCGTAGCGCCCAAGACACTCCTGCAATGCAGGACGGATATGAAATCAATTTCAGTCCCATCTCCGGATCGCAGAGAGCCCAGATGCCCAGTATTCCACGAACCAATCATACGGATACGGTTTTCCAACCGCCTTCGGGATCCTCATCGAACCCCTTCAACCCCCCAAAGCAACAGCATTACCAATATCCTCAGCCCGACCCGGCCCCTTCCCGCAAGACCGACACCAGGACCATCGTGCTCCTCGCTATCGCTTGCGTGCTGTTCGCCGTCCTGGTTGCCGCGGGGATCTACTTCGCCATCGGATAAGCAACCGGGCGGGCCGCAATGGCACCGCCCGGTTTTTTCGTCCACATCACAGACAACCGGATGGCCGATCCCACTAGAAGCTACGCCCGCGATACAGCTTGGCACTCAAAGCCGCGCTTGCCGCATACACCGCAAGCATGCCCGCAATCAGAGCGAACCCCAATCCCAGAGGAGTCAGATGCAGGGCGACCGCATCAAGCAAGCCTCCGATCCAAACGCCTGCGCCTTGCCCTCCGGGCGCAAGCTTGGCAATACAGGCGCCGAAAGCGATCAGGGCGAAGAAGGCAAAGGGAAGATAGCGCACCGCACCCGTAAAGCCCACCCGGAACACCACAGGCGCAGCAAGCGCGGTTGCTGCAAGGCTGAGCACCAGGCTGATTCCGATCATCAGCACGATGGACCCGGGGTTGCATTCATCCAGGCATGCAGCCATCGCAGAGCCGGCAGGCAGCACCGCTGCAAGCAATGCCAGAACGGCAATCACCGCCAATACCACGACCGCGCCGAGAAGCGAGCACAGCAGGATAGAGATATAACGCCCCATCACCACTTCCGTACGGGAAACGGGCAGCGCCAAGCGCATTTCCTGCCATTTGTTCTGCTCATCGAAGGAGAAGAGCACCATCAGGCCCACATAACCCAAGCTGACTGGCCCGATGATGATCGCCGGCAGCACATTCCCATCGATCACCGCAAAGAAGATGACCAGGCAGACGGTAATGAATACTCCGTTGACCAGGTTCTTCCGAACCATGGAAAGATCCGACAGAAGGACGCTTCTCATAGCACATCCCCTTTCAGGAAGAAGGCAAGGTATTCATCGAGTCCTACGCGCTCGATGGCGATATCCGGAAAGACCAAAGCGAACGCCTGACGATCGGGGACCAGCACATCGATGCAATAGGGGCGCTGGAGCACGCGTAAGGCGCCCAGTTGACCCAGATCAGAGCACCTCACCCTCTCCAAATCCGAATGGGTGCAATGCGCCACCCCGGCAGAATCGGTGATCTGGCAGGCTTCGACGGAAAAGACGACCTTTCCCTCATCCAGGCAGACCACGTAATCCGCCAGCTTCTCCAAGTCTTCGGAGATATGGCTCGACATGAGGATCCCCCTCACGCCGCACCCCTCTTCCTCGGCCTGGAGCATGCAATCCCGCAGAAGCCCGATCACCTCGCCACGCGCCAGGGGATCCAATCCCGCCGTCGCCTCATCCAAGATCAGCAGTTCAGGGCGGGCAGCCAGGGCAAGGGCGATGGATAGCTTCATCCCCGTTCCGCGCGAAAGCTCCTTCACACGCTTTTTGCAGGGCACGCCCAGCCTGTCAGCTAGCGAATCGAACAACCCGCAATCGAAGGCGGGATAGGCCCTCGACGCAATCCTTGCCGCTTCCCGGACGCTCAGGACATCCGGGAAGGCGCAGGTGTCGAACACCACGCCGATCCGCGACCTCGCCTGCACGAAATCCGCTTGGGACATGCCCGCAAGCTCTTCCCCGAACAAGCGGATGGAGCCCGAATCGGGCTGCGTCAGCCCCAAAATGCACTTGATGATCGTCGATTTACCGGCGCCATTTGCCCCCACCAGGCCGACCACGCAGCCTTCGGGCACTTGAAGCGACACATCATCCAAAGAAAAATCCCCGTAGCATTTGCGCAAGCCGGCAATCTGCAGCAAGGGAGCACCTGCTTCTTGCATGGTTTATTCCCCTTCAGCCAGAAGCTCCAGCATCTGATGGAGCTCTTCGAGGGAGATACCTGCCCCCTTCGCCTCTTCCAGAGAGCGGGAAAGCAGGTCTTCGATACAGCGAAGGCGCTCTTCCCGAAGGAATTGGACGCTCCCTCCCCGCACGAAACTGCCCTTTCCCTGAACCGAATAGATAAGGCCGGCAGCTTCCAAGTCGGCATACGCGCGCTTGGTGGTGATGACGCTCACTCCTAAGCCGTTCGCCAGGGAACGGATGCTGGGCAGTTTCTGTTCGGGCTCCAAATCACCGGAAAGAATGGCGTTTTTTATCTGGGAAGCGATCTGCTCATAGATGGGCAAATCGCTTCCGTTGGATACGAGTATCTCCACAGTGTTCCTATCGTTGACATGCAGCTATGCGAGCTCGGCAAGTGTGCATACACTGAGTATGTTGTATATATACACTTATGTCAAGAAGGAGGATTGTCGCGCCTTACAGAACATCGTCGTCGCTGTCATCGAGCAGGGGAAGGGTCACCGTGAAAGTGGAACCCAGAGACTCATCGCTTTCCACTTCCACGTTGCCGCCGTGGCGGATCGCAACATGCTTCACGATGGCAAGGCCCAGGCCGGTGCCGCCCGTTTCCTTCGAACGGCTCTTGTCCGGACGGTAGAAGCGCTGGAAGATCTTCTCCTGGAGCTCTTGGGGAATACCCATGCCCGTGTCGGACACGCGCAGGATGCAGGACTCCCCGTCGCTTCGCACCGTCACGCGCACCATTCCGCCGCGCTTGTTGTACTTGATAGCGTTCTCGACCAGATTGCAGGTCATTTCCTCAAGCATCTGCTCGTTTCCGCACACGAAGACCGGGTCGTCCACGGGCACGCAGGAAAGCGACACCTCTTTTTCCTCGGCAAGGATGGAAAGCCGCTCGCACACCCGATTCGCCACGTACTTCATGTCGATAATCCGCTGGTCCTGGATGTCGAAGCTCACTTCGTCTAAACGGGAAAGCGTCAGCACGTCATCGATGAGCTTGCGCAGCATCTGCGCCTCGTCGTAAATAACGCCCGCAAAGCGCTGCACATCCTCGGGAGAGGCGGTTCCCGACTTCAGGATCTCGGCATAACCGGAGATGGCATGCACGGGAGTTTTCATATCGTGGCTCACGTTGCTTGAGAAATCGCGCCGCATGCTTTCTACCTGCGCCAGTTCGCGATTCTGCTCGAGCAGGCGCTCCTGTTGCTGGCTGATCTTTTCGAGCAGGGGTTCCATTTCCGCATAGACATTGTTTTCCAGGGGCCGGGCGACATCCAGGTCGTCTATGGGCTTGATGATCCTACGAGCCAAACCACGAGATAGCAACAGCACCGCAGCAATAGAAAACACCATCACTATCGCAAGGGGCGCGAAGGTCATGGAGAAGAAGGCGAACCGGGAATAATGATCCTGCGCCAAGCGGACAACGGATCCATCATCCAACTGCACCGCCGCATACAGGGTATCGATATCCAAGGTTTTCGAATGGCGCACGGAAATGGCATCGCCGGACTGGCGCGCCATCACGATTTCGGGCCTGTTCCCGTGATTATCCATTCCCGACGCATCGGTCACGCTATCGAAAAGCACCCTGCCATCATCGGCTACCAGGGTATAACGCGAAGCCCCTGTTATCTCGGAACCCAGGATCTCGACTTTTTCCTGGGCTGTCTTCCCCTCTAATTGGGAAGCGGCGGTCTTAGCCTCGGACAGCAGCCTGCCCTCGGTAACGCGTTCGCTCACATTGAAGAACAGAAGGGATAGAAGAACCGTCATTACAAGGATCACAACGACGGAAAACGCGAGCATCGTCGTGAAAATCACCCTGGACAAGGACGGCGAATCCTGATTGCGGAAAAAGCAGCCGCCCGCCTTATGCTCGAGAAGCACTAGGCCTCCTTAACGCAATAACCCACGCCGCGAACGGTCCGGATAACCTTACCGCTCCCTTCGGAAGCCTCATTGAGCTTCTGACGAAGCTTCTGCACATGCACATCGATCGTACGGGTTTCTCCCACGAAGTCGGTTCCCCAGACGCGCTCCATAATCTGCTCGCGTGTGAAAACCCTGCCAGGTTGGCTCACGAACAGGGCGAGCAAGTCGAATTCTTTGGCGGTCAATTCGATCGGCACCCCCGAAACCGTCACCTCATGGGCATCGAAATCAATGGAGATGCTTGCAAACGAGGCGCTGTTCGACACGGCGGATTGCAAGGGCATGCCCGCACGACGGAGCAGCGCCTTTACGCGCGAAACCAGCTCCATCATGCCGAAGGGCTTTCCCAAATAGTCATCGGCGCCGGCGTCGAGGCCGCTCACCTTGTCGAATTCGGTTCCCTTGGCGGTCAGCATGATGACGGGAACGTTCTTCAGCTTCGAATCGCGGCGGATATGGGAAAGGATCTCCATGCCCGACATGCCGGGAAGCATGATATCGAGCAGCACCAATTCGGGCACTTGCGAATCGCAGGCCCTGAAGAATTCGGTCGCTTCCGCAAAACCCACAGCCTCGAAGCCCGCCTGGCGCAGGGCATACAGGGTCAGCTCGCGGATGTTGGTGTCGTCTTCAACGTAGAAAATACTCATGATGCTGATTCTAGCCGCATACGGAATGCGCAACGTAAAGTTACCGTAAAACCGCAAACCATCCCCACTCCGGAAGAAACGCGATCACGCCGCAGGACCAGGCGACCCCGCGGCGATGAAAGCAGAGAAGAGGCAGATGCAAGCGGAACCACGGAAACGCGGAAAACCCGCGCTTCCAGCGCGGAAAGCGCGGAACCGCGCTCCCGAACGCGCCCTATTCACCCAGCTCGATCATCCTGCGGATGCAGCGTCCGGCACCCTCCATCACGTCCGCAGGAAGCTCGATCACCTCGCCGGCAGTGCCCTGCAGGCAGCCAAGCACATCCATGAGGGTGGTTGCCTTCATATCGTTGCAGGTCAAACGGGTGGAAAGCGGGTAGAAGGATTTTTCGGGGCAATCGAACTGCAAGTGCTCGACAATCGACACCTCGGTACCCACGATGAATTCCCTCGCCTCGGATTTCTTCGCGAAGGACATGATCGCCGTAGTCGAGCCAACGAAATCCGCATGCTTCACGACTTCCGCAGGACATTCGGGATGCACTGCCAACAAGGCATTCGGGTGCGCAACCTTTGCCTCGAGCACATCGGCTTCGGTCATGGCCTTGTGATGGGGGCACCCGCCGTCGAAGAAGGCGAACTGCTTTTCGGGAACCTGCGAGGCAACATAGCTTCCCAGATTGGGATCGGGCACGAACAGGATCTTGTCAGCCTCGAGCGCCTTGCAGATCTGCACGGCCGAAGAAGAGGTAACGCACACATCGCAGGCCGTCTTCAGCGCGGAAGTGGTGTTGATGTAGGCGACGGTCGCATAGCCGGGATGCTCGGCCTTCAAGCGCTCCAACAGGTCAAGGTCGATTTCGTCCGCCATGGGACAGCCCGCCAGGGGATTTGCCAGATACACGGTTTTCTGGGGACACAGGACCTTGCAGGTTTCCGCCATGAACCTGACGCCGCACATAATCACGGTTTTATTGGGCGCCTTGGAAGCAAGCACGCTCAAGCCATAGGAGTCGCCCACATAGTCCGCGACCTCGAGGATTTCCTGCCCCTGATATGCATGGGCGAGAATGCACACATCGTTTTCCTGCTTGAGCTTCCTGATCTGCTCCTGAACTTCCGCTACCTTCATTATCGAGCCTTCCTTCCTTTCGCTTCTTCCAACCTCGCCGTCGCAGCACCCTGCAACTGCCTTCGAGAGGCCCAATGACTTTTCGAAAGCGCACCGCTTCGGGCGCTGATACGATCCGAGAACACAGGAACGGCATGCGGCAGAAGACCCGCCCGTCATCCCGGCGTCCGGTTTTCCCTATCTACCCGTACTGTCGGGAGAACGCGGAACGAGCATCCCCGCTTCCCGCAGCCGCTCTTCTATAAGATCCAAGCGCTGCTCACTTGGAGCCTCTACCAGATGGTAGTGATATCCGGAAGTAACCCCGCTCAGCAGGCTCGAGCTGCTCCCTTTGAGGGTTTCGCAGAATTCCTGCACGTCTAAACGGGAAGAAATGTCCATATCCGCTGTGATCCTGCCATACACGCGATGGCTCACGCTCACGTTCAGGACCTTGCCCCCGCAATCGACGATGGCATTCAACTCGTCCTGCACCTGTTCGGGTGTGTGGCGCACCTTGAACTCGCGCACGATGGCAGGCTCCGCCTCCATCACGTACCCCTGATGGGTGGAGATGATATTCGCATTCGATGCGCGCAGCACCGCGATATCCTGCACGATGACCTGACGGCTCACCCCGAACCTTGATGCCAGGTCCTTGGCCATCACGGGACCTTCCGCCCGGCAAAGCTCCTGATAGATTCCGCGTCTCCTGCAGTCGCCCTTCGTCGGCATGGCTACTCGCTTTCCTCGATGACGGGATGAAGGTTCTTCATGGAAAGATCCAGGATAGGCGCCGAATGCGTGAGCGCCCCGCTCGAAACGAAGTCCACCCCGATTCCCGCAATCGATTCGATGTTTTCGGCGGACACATTACCCGAACACTCGGTCTGTGCGCGCCCATCGATCAGCCGCACCGCCTCGCGCATCTGGTCGGGGGACATGTTGTCCAACATGATGATGTCCGCACCGGCATCGATGGCCTCCTGCACCTGGGCAAGGCTTTCCACCTCGACTTCGATCTTGCGGACGAAGGGGGCATACGCGCGCGCCGCCTGCACCGCCTGGGCGATACCGCCCGCAGCCCCGATATGGTTGTCCTTCAGCATCACGCCATCGGACAGGTTGTAGCGATGGTTGCGCCCGCCCCCCACACGGACGGCATACTTTTCGAAGATGCGGCAATTGGGCGTGGTCTTGCGCGTATCCAGCAGCACGGTTCCCGTGCCTTCCAGAAGGTCCGCGATCTTGCGGGTGTAACTCGCAATGCCGCTCATACGCTGCAGATAGTTAAGCGCCACACGCTCCCCGGAAAGCAGCACGCGGATGTCGCCCCGCAACACTGCGAGCTTCTGACCTGCACAAACACGGTCGCCATCGGCGCATAGGGCACATACCTCGCACGAGGGGTCGAGCAAGGTGAAGGTGCGTGCGAATACCCCCATGCCGGCGATGACGCCGTCCTGCTTGCAGATAAGCTCGACTTCGCCCAATTGTGCATGGGGCATCACGGCATTGGTCGAAACATCCTCGCTCGAGATATCCTCACGCAAAGCCTGCAAGATCAACTGATCCGCATTGAGCGTCATGGTGATGCTATCCACGCACCTCACCATCCCTTTCGATCAATTCTTTCGCAATCCTGGCATATTCGGCGAGCAAGTCCTGCGCATCCGAGTACTTGCCCAAGTCGGTTTCGGGAAAATCGCCGCAAGGGAAATCCCCTTCCGCGGCGCCATCCAGCGAAGCGGCGATATCATGCGCCGCCCTTTTGGAGAACACGAGCGATTCCAGAAGCGAGTTACTGGCCAAGCGGTTCTTCCCATGCACGCCATTGCAGCTCGCTTCCCCGCAGGCATACAAGCCGGGCATCGAGGTACGGCTGAAAAGATCGACCTTGATACCGCCCATGAAATAATGCTGGGCAGGGGTGACGGGGATGGGTTCGCGCAGCACGTCATAGCCCTCTTCCAGGCAGCGGCTGCGGATATTCGGGAAGTGCTCCAGAATCACCTGCTCGCCAATGGGCCGCAGGTCTTCCCATACGAAATCCCGCCTATCGGCTTCCATCTGCCGCATGATCGCCTGACTCACCACATCACGCGGAAGCAGCTCGTCGACGAACCTGCGCCCATCCTTCCCCAAAAGCACGGCACCTTCGCCGCGCACCGATTCGGAGATCAGGAAGCTGCGCCCCTGTCTTGGCGAATACAGCGCAGTCGGATGGATCTGCACGTAGGAAAGATTTTGAAGGGCAACCCCGTGCCTGTGGGCAACGGCCAGCGCCTCGCCCGTGATGTGGGGAAAGTTCGTGCTCGCATGGTATAAGCCGCCCACGCCTCCAGTGGCAAACACCACCGCACGGGAGCAGACGGTAAAGGCCTCGCCATGCCCGTCGCACGCCACGATTCCGCAGCATCCGCCTTCCCCTTCCACAAGGTCCAACATGGTCGTGTTCTCCATGATGCGCACGTTGGGAAGCGCGCGAACCGTTTCCAACAGCGCAGAGGAAACCTCGCGCCCGGTAATGTCCTTATGGAACAGGATACGGGGTCGCGAATGAGCCCCCTCGCGCGTATAGTCCAGCCCGCCGTCAGGCCGCCTGTCGAAACGGACGCCGCAGGCAATCAGATCGCTGATCACCTCGCGCGATTCGGCGATCATAGTGCGAACTGCCTGCGGGTCGTTCTCGCCGTGCCCGGCATTCATGGTGTCTTGGAAGAAGCTTTCGAAATCATCATCGTCATGCAGGACGCAGACGCCCCCTTGGGCCAGAAAGGAATCGGATTCCTCGCAAGTTCGTTTGGTCACGACCAGGATATCGAGGTCCCGGGGAAGGTTCAGGACGCAGAACAGGCCGGCAACGCCGGTTCCAACGATGACAACATCGCAGGTCACGTTCATCTTCGGCAACCGCCCCTCTATCAGCGCCGCTCTTTCGATGGCTACCAGTACACGTCAAGCTATCTGTCAAGTCAAGTGTAAACTTCTGAATTGTCATTTCTGACACAAACGGGTTTCTATCAGGAAAAGACCTGCAGTCATCCAGGAGCGGACGCGAGGCCCGAGCGGGCATGCCTGCAGCAGGCGTTGGAGGCAGGAAGGCTTACTGCCGATATCGTGCGGACGCGGCATCCGAACAAACACGACCGATCGGGACGCAACCGGAGTCAAAACCCAGCGCCAAGCCCTCCAGCGTCCAACAGCAAACCCGGCGCAGCCAACGTGGGGGCCATCCGGCCTACGAAAACCGCCCCCATACGAAAAACGGGTGCAGCAAGACGCCGCACCCGTTGAAGCTATCGCATCGGCAAGGGGAAACCGCCCCTATGCCTCCTGGATCTTGCCCGCGCGATACGCTTTGAGCAGGCATTCCAAATCGGCGATCTGTTCGCGGATCCGCTCACCGCGATCGGTATCCGCCACGGTCAGGATGCGACCCGGCTGCCAGACCACGCGCTTTTCGGACTTGATATCGAAGCCGTCCTCGATCGCCGCGCGGATGGAGGGCAGCGGCTCATGCGAAGCGAGCACGATTCCTTCCGCATCGTAGACCAAGGTGAAGCCCGCGATACCGGTGGTCTTCTGATAGGCGGCAGAATAACCACCGTCGATACGGATCACCTTTCCACCGCACATGATGGGATCTTCGCCGTCCTTCACCTTCACGGGAACATGGCCGCACACGATGCGGGAGTTTTCGGGATCCAAACCGAAGTCGCGGAAGATGCCCGCCATCACCTCTTCGTTGTCCATCATGGAATAGAAGGCGTTCTTATGTTCTTTGCGCGCTTCCTTTTCGGCAATCAGATACAGCTCGAACGTGGCCATCTTGCTCTTCGCGAACAGGGGCGATCCCTGGCCCAGCCACATGTACCACATCATGTCGGCGCCCAACTTGCGCTTTGCGGGGTCGGTGTCGTTGAAGCCCATGCGGATGTAATCCTGCATCACATCATAGAGGGCACGGCCTTTGTACTTAGTGCCGAAGACATCGGTTTCCATCAGGCTGCCGTCGGGATTCAACGGAACACAAGCATGCAGCATCAAGCTGCCGTTGCAGATCTTGTACAGGCTGCCCTTTTCCAAGAGGAAGCGCATGTGGCGGCTCAGCTTCTCGCAACCGATAAAGGCCTTCTCCAGGCACTGCATGACGTATTCCTCATCATCGGTGAGCCTGTAGGGATCGGCGGGGTCGACCGTGGGAAACACCTTGTCGGTCAGCTCGTACTCCACGCCATCGCAAACCACGGTTCCCTTTTCGTAGTCGATCTTGTCCAACAGCTTGCGGCTTTCCAGGTCGAAGCCGGGATACTCGTCGATCAGCTGGGCTTCTACCTTGAACTGGATGATCGCCATGGCCTTCTGGATCTTCACGTTCAGGTCCAGTTCCTGCTCGGAAAGCCCCTCGGGCTTGATCTTCAAACCGAAAGCCACGCAGGGGTCGTCCTTGTACGCCTCCTGCGCGAACATCGCCAGGGGGCGGATGTTGATGCCGTAAGCGTCCTCCAATATGTTCAGATTGCCGTAACGGGCGCAGTTGCGCACCACATGGGCGATGCAGCCACGCTGGCCCAGGGAAGCGCCCATCCACACCACATCATGGTTGCCCCACTGGATGTCGAGCGAATGGTAGTCCATCAGCATATCGACGATGGATTCGGGGTTGGGTCCGCGGTCGTAGATGTCTCCCACCAGATGCAAATGATCGACGGCAAGGCGCCTGGTCAAGGAGCAGATATCGTCGAGCAGCTGCACGGCATTGCCCGCTTGGATCGCGCTTGCGATCACTGCGGCACGGAAGGGATCCTGGCACTGCCATCCGTCAACAGAAGCGGAAAGAAGCGCATCGATGGCGTATTCCATGCCTTCGGGCATGGCCGCCTGAACGGTCTCGCGGTCGCGAACGCCCGCGACGGTACGGCAGACCGCTGCGGCGAGCACGATGGCATCGGCCAGCCACACGGAAGGGTCCTCGGCACCCGAAAGCTCGCAAGCCGCCTTTTCCTTGGGGTAGTAGATGATGGTGGCAAGCAGCTTCTTCTGGTCTTCGGTCAGCGTGTCGCCGAAAGTCTCGTCGATCGCGCGGCGGATTGCGCCCACCGCGTTGCGCAGGGTATGGGAGAAGGCGCCGAACTCACCGTGGATGTCCGAAGCGAAATGCTCCGTTTCCTTGGGCAGGTTCAAAATGCCATTCAAACGCACGATTTCTGCGGCAGCCTTCGCCGCAGTGGGATAAGACTGGGAAAGCAGGTTCAGATAACCGGCTTCGGAAACATTCATGGAAGCCCCTTACTATCGGGATTGCACACTGGTACAGAGGATAACCCATTCAGCGCAATCGAGGCAGGGTCCCATCGGCATCCGACATCTTGTCGGGCTGGGAGAAGAGGCGAGTGAGGAAGTGCAACGTTATCGCCTTCGATATTTGCTCTTTGAGCAAGATAATCCCTTCCTCTCCGAGGCTGGCGGCATCATCGGCGTTTTGCGGATGCAAATCGCTCAAACGCCTCGGCAATCTGTTTCGCCTTCTCCTCGTCGAACCACCAATCGCAACCAAGGCCGCTGAGGGGGGTTTTTCGGTCAAATTCGAAATCCTCGTCCAACCTGTTGCTCCATATCGCCTTGAGAACATCTTTGTCGAAGACCCGCTCATATCTGAAATTCTCGATGAGCCGTGAATCCATTACAACGCCCACCAGACAATCCGAATATCGAGGGACACCCAACACCGTGCACCTATCGAATGGATACCCCCAATACACTCCAGCGATGTACACCTTGGTGCCAGGCCTGAAATGCTTTGAACCACGAACCCGCTTCTTCTGCTCTCCAATCAAATGAGAATCAACAATATCGCCAACAACGCACCAAGACCACTCTGGAATAAACGGACCCTTTCTCAGCACTCGTTCAAATTCACAATAGAATTCTTCGGCGTTTCCCCTTTCGGGAATGATAGAGGCTTGACCATCCCTAAAATCGCCAACGCACCACTCTTCACGCTCGTTCAGGAAAATGCCAGCAGAGAAAAATCCGAATCTCCGATTACCTACCGCTGTAAATAATTCTCGAGGCGGCTCTCTAGACACGCATTCATCTTGGCGCTCCTTCATTGGACAGAAATAAAACGGAGAACCTTCGTAATAGAAAACCCTCCAACAATTATTTGAATTACTGAGTCCTTCGGAGAAAGCCATCCTATCGAGATAAAGAAAGCTTTCTTTCGATCCGTGATTCAACGCATCTTGGACAGGACGACCTGCGCCTCCAACGTGCTCCAGGGCGAGGGAAAACCCAACTCGTTTAAGCCCATGGACAAGAGTCGAATCCCTCCTCCAGCTAGACACCGTGCATCTTAGAATGCAGTCCTGCCTCTTCTTCTGCGCCGTTCTGCTTACAGAAAGCGGTTTCCCCTCGAAAAAGAACCCGTATTCGTTGAATAAAACGGGATAGAAGAAAGACGAACCCTCACAAGCTGAATACTCGGTCTCAAAAACGGGAGTCACCACAGTTTCATCATCAGGAGACGAAGGAAACAATACGGCCATTTCAGGCATTGCGTCATTCCCCTTCTCAGGCACCGCATCAGTCACTTTCGCGAGACTAATCGTAGTCAATAATCACCGCGGCACCCCAAAGGCACCGCGGCTCAATAGAACTGGCCCCATCGGGCCCGGCCTATGCAGGCCGCGAAAAACTGCAGTGGTATATGAATTACGCTAAAAACGCAAACGTCACTGCTAGGAATGCCAGACTGGACACTATCGCGATGATAATACAAGTTTTCCCAACCGATCGCTGCTCTTCATCTTCTTTCGTCAGCATAATGGAGCCCACGATGTAGCCGACAAGAGGAATGATGAAGCTGATAACATATTGGAAGAGGTAGCTTTCCCCTTTTTGATCCTCATCGGTTGAGAGGTCATCTGGATCGCCGCCCTCAGCTAGAAACTCCGCCATCTCATAATAAGGCTTCTTATTGAAACCGAACCCGCAATACTTGCAGACATCACGCTCGAACTCATTTGGCGCACCGCATTTCGGACACTCGATTTCTTCAGGGAGGAACTGAGCTACCCTCGCCCTTTCCTCACCCCTTCTCTCCTCGATCAATCCGGCAATGCAGTTCATCTCCTCTTCCGAGAATAAGTTCTTCTGAGTGTCGAAAATATATGAGGCTTCGGTAGTTTGTGTGACAAGGGGCTAGCCTAGGCAGCAACGCTCTTCGCTCCCTTCACGCCCTTCTTCCTCGCCTTCACCGGGCGACCC
>Ga0129308_1002804_pt1 | contig 13810 bp, 11 predicted proteins | sample L827metagenome_FD_94440 | JGI IMG/M metagenome (GOLD analysis project Ga0129308, IMG submission 94440) | Ring-tailed lemur group fecal microbial communities from Wisconsin, USA - L827 metagenome | ecosystem: Host-associated > Mammals > Digestive system > Large intestine > Fecal | place: USA...
GTCATGAAGAAGCTGGTGGACGACGGCCTGGCCAACAACATCAAGGCCGCCAAGAAGATGGTGGAGAAGGGCGAAGCCGCCGTGTGGGACGCCCTGGAGTTCGTCATCAAGGACCACCCCGTCATGCTGAACCGCGCGCCTACCCTGCACCGTTTGGGTATCCAGGCCTTCGAGCCCGTCCTGGTGGAGGGCCGCGCCATCAAGCTGCACCCCCTGGTGTGTACCGCCTTTAACGCCGACTTCGACGGCGACCAGATGGCCGTCCACGTCCCCCTGTCCGCTGAGGCTCAGACCGAGGCCCGTGTGCTGATGCTGTCCGCCAACAACCTCCTGCGTCCTCAGGACGGCGGCCCCGTCACCATCCCCTCTCAGGATATGATCCTGGGCGCCTACTACCTGACCTTCGAGCGCGAGGAGACCGGTACCGGCCACATCTTTGCCGACAAGGACGAGGCTATGCTGGCTTACGACGCCGGCGAGGTCACCCTCCACTCTCCCATCCAGGTCCGTCTCTACAAGGAGATCAACGGTGAGATGCAGCACAAGCTGGTCAAGACCACCGTGGGTCGCTTGATCTACAACGAGGCTGTGCCTCAGGACCTGGGCTTTGTGGACCGCACCGATCCCGAGGCCATGTTCGAGCCCGAAATCAACTTCGTGGTGGGCAAGAAGCAGCTGGGCAAGATCATTGACAAGTGCATCACCAAGCACGGCTTCACCGAGTCTGCCGGTATGCTGGACGCCATCAAGAACCTGGGCTATCACTACTCCACCATCGGTTCTCTGACCGTCGCCATCGCCGATATGACCGTCCCCGCCAAGAAGTACGAGCTGATTGCTGATACCGAGAAGGAGATCATCAAGATCGACCGGCAGTACCGCCGCGGTCTGATCACCAACGACGAGCGTTACCGCTTGTCTGTCTCCGCCTGGGAAAAGACCACCGCCGACGTGACCGCCGCCCTTCAGGACTCCATGGACCGGTACAACCCCATCTGGATGATGGCTGATTCCGGCGCCCGTGGTTCTATGGCTCAGATCCGTCAGCTGGCCGGTATGCGCGGCCTGATGGCCGATACCGCCGGCCGTACCATCGAGATCCCCATTAAGGCCAACTTCCGTGAGGGTCTGTCCGTCCTGGAGTACTTCATCTCCTCCAGAGGCGCTCGAAAGGGCATGGCCGATACCGCTCTGCGTACCGCCGACTCTGGTTACCTGACCCGTCGTCTGGTGGACGTCTCTCAGGAGGTCATCATCCGTGAGCCCGACTGCGGCACTACCGACGGCATCATGGTCAGCGAGATCGAGGAGCACGGCCAGGTCATCGAGACCTTCGCCGAGCGTATCCACGGCCGCTACCTGACCGAGGACCTGGTGGATGCCGAGACCGGCGAGCTGCTGATGTCCAAGGACACCATGATGACCAAGGACGACGCCAAGCTCATCGAGGATCACGGCATCCACGCGGTCAAGATCCGTTCCGTGCTGACCTGCCGCGCCCGTCAGGGCGTCTGCTCCAAGTGCTACGGCATCAACCTGGCCATTGGCGAGCCCGTTGGCGCTGGCGAGGCCGTGGGCATTATCGCCGCTCAGTCCATCGGTGAGCCTGGTACCCAGCTGACCATGCGTACCTTCCACACCGGCGGCGTCGCCGGCGGCGATATCACTCAGGGTCTGCCTCGCGTCGAGGAGCTGTTCGAGGCCCGCAAGCCCAAGAAGATGGCCCAGCTGGCCGAGATCGGCGGCAAGGTGTCCATCGAGGAGACCAAGCGCAACGTCATGTGCAACCTGACCATCACCGCTGACGACGGCGAGGTGGTTACCTACGCCCTGCCCTACTCCGCCGGCATCAAGGTCAAGGACGGCGATACCGTTCCCAAGGGCCTGGAGCTGACCGAGGGCGCTCTGTCTCCCCACGAGGTGCTGCGCATCCGCGGCATTTCCGACTGCCACAATTACCTGATCCGCGAGGTTCAGAAGGTCTACCGTCAGCAGGGCGTTGACACCAACGATAAGCATATCGAGGTCATCGTCCGCCAGATGATGCGGAAGGTCCGTGTGGAGGACGCCGGCGATTCCGACCTGCTGTCCGGCGCCACCGTCGATATCATCGAGTTCCGCGACGCCGAGGAGGCCGTTCAGGCCCGCATTGATGCCGGCGAGAAGAATGAGATGGGTGAGGACCTGCGCCTGCCCACCTGCACCCGTTTGCTCATGGGCATCACCAAGGCCTCTCTGGCCACCGAGTCCTTCCTGTCCGCCGCCTCCTTCCAGGAGACCACCAAGGTCCTGACCGAGGCCGCCATCAAGGGCAAGGTGGACCACCTGCTGGGTCTGAAGGAGAACGTCATCATCGGTAAGCTGATCCCCGCCGGTTCCGGCCTGGCTCAGTACCGCAAGGAAGACATGATCGACGACGAGGGCAACCTGATGTCCGCCGAAGGCGGTTCTGTGGTGGCTGAGGCTCTGGAGGAGCCCCAGGACGCCGAGGAGTCCGAGGAGAACAGCGATGAGCTGGACTTTGAGATCGGCTCCATCGAGCTGGAGACCTCCGCTGACAGCCAGAGCGGCGACGCTGAGATTTGATTAAAGTCATGTTCCCCTGTCTATGAATAAAAGAGGAGCGCCGGTCGGCGCTCCTCTTTTTTGTTGTGTGCAGACGAAAGATAGGGATAATTTTGGCTCGTCAACAGAAGGAAGCCCGCCGGAATTTCCGGCGGGCTCCCTGTCCGAATATTCGCTTTGCTTACCCGACCTCGATAGCGCTGACGGGGCAGCCGTCGGCGGCCTCCTGGACGCAGTCCTCCAAATCGGGGGAGATGTCGCCCTCCTGGGCGGCGGCCACGCCCTCGTCGGTCATGGAGAAGACGTCGGGGCAGACGCTGGGGCACAGGCCGCAGCCAATGCAGTTTTCGTTTACATGGGCAGTCATAAAATCCCTCCTTATGATAACTTGGGATAGCATAACCGCTTTAATGCCCTTTTATTCAAAGGTGCCCAGAAAAAGAGGCACTCCTGTCTCAAAATCTATGATGCCGTAGAGGAAGGGCCGGTCCAGTACCAGACGAATTCCGGCCGTGTGGGGTTCGCCAGCGCCAGCTGCTGCCACTACCGTGGCGGCAGCAGCTTCCGTACCCTTTTCATTCACTTCGATTTTCGCAGCGTGGATGACCTGTGAGAGGTAGTACCCCTCTGGATTATCTCCCAGCTGGGAGAAGTCGGCCCGGCTTGGGTCAAAGGCGGCATCCAGACCCAGTTCGGACAGAATGCCTGTCAGGCTGCCGCTCCACTCCGCCTCGAATTTGGGCAGGGCCAGGTGGAGGAAGAGGGCGTCCTCCGCCCCGGCGATGAGTTGGGACAGGTCGCTTCCCTCCAGGTCATCCAGCCAACTGTCCAGATCCCCATCGGGCAGCAGCGCCAGAAAACCCATCCGTCCGTCGTCGTAGGGGAGGACCACGCCCTGGACGCCGTCGCCCTGGATATAGGGGTAGTCTCGCTGGCCCGCGTTTAAAAAATCCATCTGCTCGGTCTTACCGCTTTCGTGGGTAAACTCACGTTCTAGAGTGCTGTTGGGGTCAAATTCAGCGGCCCAGGTGTTTTTCAGATAAAGGGCGTTGACCAGCAGGGCGGCGGTGGCTTCCTCAAAGGGCTTGTCGATGATCTGAGGGATCATCTTCTCGGTGTGATCGGATATCCAGCCGTTCAGGTCCTTCACGATGGCGGAGTCGGACAGCTCCGCCTGGAAGACCTGGGCGTCAAATACGCCACGGCATTTGCCGACAAACTCTTCCTTGATCTGTCCCTCTGGGTCGCACCACAGACTGTTGGCGATGGAGCACGTTGTGGAGCCGCCCATACGCTGGTAGTCGGCCATCAACTGGGCGCAGGCGGCGTTCAGTTCCTCCAGGGAGGTGTTGCCCCCCAGAACCGTCTCAAATTGGGCCAAAGTATCACCGTCTGCTCCGTTGGCTGCCATGGACAGGGCCAGAGCCACCGACAGGGGAGAGAGCAGCACCGGCTTTTTTTCGACTTCCCGCGTGTTCTGGAGCAGGGAAAGGCCAAATTCGGCCAGAGCCTGGTTGACCGCCTCACTGTCTGCCGGAGTGACGGTGACTTCTGGGGCGGACAATTCCTTTGCAGCGGCGGAAGCGGTGGTACAGCCGGGCAGCAGGGACAGGGAGAGCGCGCAGGTCAGCAGCAGAGCCAGCATCCGTTTCATGGAAATTCCTCCTTATGCAGTAGTATATCCTGAATGAAAAAAGTCCTTTGCCTGTATAGACGAAAACGGTTGGAGAAGGTTGCGCCGGAGACAAAAAATTTCCGGATTTTGGTCTTTCGTCGGAAGTGAGAGGAAATTTTGAAAAACTTTCAAAATTTCTGACGGATTCGTGCTTGACGGGGGCTTGACAAACTGCTATAATACCAAATTGCGGTGGTAGGGGCAACCATGCCCTTTTACCCGATGAAACGTCCCCCTATGGGGGAAGAGGAGGGCACCGAAATGATTTCCGAACTCAACGCCGCGCAGAAAGTCGTGGGGGCCAAGCAGGTCAAGCGCGCCCTCAGGGACGGTCGGGCCAAAAAAGTGTTTGTGGCCAACGACGCTGACCCCCGGGTCCTCAAGGACCTGGTACAGGAGGCTGTCCGGAAGGGTGTTCGCCTGGAACAGGTGGCTACCATGAAGGAACTGGGCGAGGCCTGCGGAATCTCCGTGGGAAGCGCGGTGGCCGCAGTCCTGTAAAACCTTGCTCACAACGCCTGCGCACTTCTAACTTTTGGTTTTAATGGAATAAGTTTCACTTATTCTGTTAAAATATATATCATGCCCCTATGAGGGCATCTTTTCGGAAAGGAGGAAAACCATGCCTACTTTTAACCAGCTGGTCCGTAAGGGTCGCGCTCAGGTGAGCTACAAGTCCACCTCTCCCGCCCTGCAGCATGGCCTGAACACTCTGAAGAACCGTGAGACCGATCTGCCTTCTCCTCAGAAGAGAGGTGTCTGCACCGCCGTTCGTACTTCCACTCCTAAGAAGCCGAACTCCGCTCTGCGTAAGATCGCCCGTGTTCGTCTGACCAACGGCTATGAGGTTACCGCCTACATCCCCGGTGTTGGCCACAACCTGCAGGAGCACTCTGTGGTTATGATCCGCGGCGGCCGTGTCAAGGACCTGCCCGGCGTTCGTTACCACATCATCCGCGGCACTCTGGATGCCCAGGGCGTCAACGGCCGTATGCAGGCCCGTTCCAAGTACGGTGCCAAGCGTCCCAAGGCCGGCAAGAAGTAATCAAACGATTGCTTTTTACCGCATCAAGTCCTGCGACTTGAGCTAAACTTGCATTGTGCGTTTCGCGCAAGGCAAACCCGCCTTGCCGAGCGTTTACCTATATATTGTAGGCAGACCTCGGACAGGCATTACACGGAACGAAACATCGTTTCGAGTACCTATGATTTCTATAATATTATAAGAAGGAGGGAAGCAAAGTGCCCAGAAGAGGAAATGTACCCAAGCGGGAGGTTCTGCCCGATCCGCTGTATAACTCCGTCCTGGTTACCAAGCTTACCAACAGCATCATGCTGGATGGCAAGAAGGGCGTAGCTCAGAAGGTGGTCTACGGTGCCTTTGACATCATCAAGGAGAAGACCGAGAAGGACCCCATGGAGGTTTACACCCAGGCCCTGGAGAATATCATGCCTTCCCTGGAGGTTAAGGCCCGCCGTGTGGGCGGCGCCACCTACCAGGTGCCTATCGAGGTTCGCCCCGAGCGCCGTCAGACCCTGGGTCTGCGCTGGCTGACCGCTTACGCCCGCGCTCGTGGTGAGAAGACCATGAAGGAGCGCCTGGCCGGCGAGATCATGGACGCCGCCAACAACACCGGTTCCGCCGTCAAGAAGCGTGAGGACACTCACAAGATGGCTGAGTCCAACAAGGCGTTCGCTCACTACCGCTGGTAATAAAGGAGTCAAAGTATGGCTAGAAAAGTTACCTTGGAGAACACTCGCAACATTGGTATCATGGCCCACATCGATGCGGGCAAGACCACTACGACCGAGCGTATTCTCTACTATACCGGCGTCAACTACAAGATCGGCGAGACCCACGAGGGTACCGCCACCATGGACTGGATGGCTCAGGAGCAGGAGCGTGGTATCACCATCACCTCCGCCGCTACTACCTGTTACTGGAAGGGTACTGCCAACCAGTTCCCCCAGACCCGTCTGAACATCATCGACACCCCGGGTCACGTGGACTTCACCGTCGAGGTGGAGCGCTCCCTGCGCGTGCTGGACGGCTCTGTGACCGTCATGTGCGCCAAGGGCGGCGTCGAGCCCCAGTCCGAGACCGTTTGGCGTCAGGCCGACACCTACCGTGTCCCCCGCATGATCTACGTCAACAAGATGGACATCATGGGCGCCGATTTCTTCAACGTTCTGCGGATGATCCACGATCGTCTGAAGTGCAACGCTGTGCCCATTCAGCTGCCCATCGGCGCCGAGGATACCTTTAAGGGTATCATCGACCTGGTGGAGATGAAGGCCGACGTGTACTACGACGAGATGGGCAAGGACATGCGTGTCGAGGATATTCCCGCCGACATGATGGACCTGGCTCAGGAGTACCGCACCAAGCTGATTGACGCCTGCGCCGACATCGACGAGGAGATCATGATGCTGGCTCTGGAGGAGCAGGAGATCCCCACCGATATGATCCGTAAGGCTCTGCGCAAGGGCACCATCGACAACCTGGTGGTTCCCGTTGTCTGCGGTACTTCCTACCGCAACAAGGGCGTGCAGAAGCTGCTGGACGCTATCGTGGATTATATGCCCTCCCCCATCGACATCCCCCACATCAAGGGTGTCAACCCCGAGACCGAGGAAGAGGAGGAGCGTCCTTCCGACGATAACGCCCCCTTCTCCGCTCTGGCCTTTAAGATCGCCACCGACCCCTTCGTGGGCCGTCTGTCCTTCATCCGTGTGTACTCCGGCGTGCTGAACACTGGTTCCAGCGTCCTGAACGCTACCAAGAACCAGAAGGAGCGCATTGGCCGTATTCTGCAGATGCACGCCAATCACCGTGAGGACATCGAGGCTGTCTACTCCGGCGATATCGCCGCCGTTGTCGGCCTGAAGAACACCACCACCGGCGATACTCTGTGTGACCCCGCTCACCCCGTGATCCTGGAGTCCATGGAGTTCCCCGATCCCGTTATCCGCGTTGCCATCGAGCCCAAGACCAAGGCTGGTCAGGAGAAGATGGGTCTGGCCCTGGTCAAGCTGGCCGAGGAGGACCCCACCTTCCGGACCTGGACTGACGAGGAGACTGGTCAGACCATCATCGCCGGTATGGGCGAGTTGCACCTGGAGATCATCGTGGACCGTCTGCTCCGCGAGTTCAAGGTCGAGGCCAACGTCGGCGCTCCCCAGGTCGCCTACAAGGAGACCATCAAGAAGACCGTCGAGCAGGACACCAAGTATGCCCGTCAGTCCGGCGGTAAGGGCCAGTACGGCCACGTCCGCATCACCGTCGAGCCCAACGAGCCCGGCAAGGGCTACGAGTTCCTCAACGAGATCACCGGCGGCGTTATCCCCAAGGAGTATATCCCTGCGGTCGACGCTGGTATCCAGGGTGCCATGCAGGCCGGTGTTCTGGCCGGCTACCCCGTTGTGGACGTGAAGGTGCACCTGACCTTCGGTTCTTATCACGAGGTCGACTCCTCCGAGATGGCCTTTAAGATCGCCGGTTCCATGGCCTTCAAGGAGGCCTGCCGCAAGGCTGGCGCCTGCCTGCTGGAGCCCATGATGAAGGTCTCCGTCATCGTCCCCGACGATTACCTGGGCAACGTCATCGGCGACCTGAACAGCCGCCGTGGCCAGATCCAGGGCCAGGAGAGCCGTCCCGGCGCCACCCAGATCGACGCTCTGGTGCCTCTGGCCAACATGTTCGGTTATGCTACCGACCTGCGTTCCAGCACCCAGGGCCGCGGCCAGTACTCCATGGAGCCCCACAGCTATGTGGAGATTCCCAAGAGCATCGCCGACAAGATCATTGCCGAGCGCGGCCGCAGCCAGGAGTAATTCTGGCGCGTTATGCCTGAAAATGGGGTTGCAATTATATCAGGAATACGATAAAATATCCCTGATATGATTGCCCCCGCAAATAACATTTGAATTGTAATATAAGGAGGAAATTCCAATGGCTAAGGCAAAATTTGAGCGTACCAAGCCCCATGTCAACATCGGCACCATCGGTCACGTCGACCACGGCAAGACCACTCTGACCGCTGCCATCACCAAGTATCTGTCCCTGCAGGGCAAGGCTGAGTACGAGGACTACTCCAGCATCGATAAGGCTCCCGAGGAGCGCGAGCGTGGTATCACCATCAACACCGCTCACGTCGAGTACGAGACTGATGCCCGTCACTATGCCCACGTTGACTGCCCGGGCCACGCTGACTATATCAAGAACATGATTACCGGCGCTGCTCAGATGGACGGCGCCATCCTGGTCATCGCTGCTACCGACGGCCCCATGGCTCAGACTCGTGAGCACATCCTGCTGGCCCGTCAGGTGGGCGTGCCCGCCATGGTCGTGTTCCTGAACAAGGCCGACCTGGTCGACGACGAGGAGCTGCTGGAGCTGGTCGAGATGGAGGTCCGCGAGACCCTGTCCGAGTACGAGTTCCCCGGCGACGAGATCCCCATCATCAAGGGTTCCGCTCTGCTGGCTCTGACCTGCGAGTCCGACGACATCAACAACCCCGACTACGCCTGCATCAAGGAGCTGATGGACGCTGTTGACAGCTACATCCCCACTCCTGCCCGTAACGATGACCTGCCCTTCCTGATGCCCGTCGAGGACGTGTTCACCATCTCCGGCCGTGGTACCGTTGCTACCGGCCGTGTCGAGCGTGGCCAGCTGAAGGCCGGCGAGACCGTCGAGATCGTGGGCCTGACCGACGAGAAGAAGACCACCGTCGTCACCTCCATGGAGATGTTCCGCAAGACTCTGGACTTCGTCGAGGCCGGTGATAACGCTGGCTGTCTGCTGCGTGGTATCGCCAAGACCGACATCGAGCGCGGCCAGGTTCTGGCTAAGCCCGGTTCCATCCACCCCCACACCAAGTTCAAGGGCCAGGTCTACGTCCTGTCCAAGGAAGAGGGCGGCCGTCACACCCCCTTCTTCAACAACTATCGTCCCCAGTTCTACTTCCGTACCACCGACGTGACCGGCGTCATCACCCTGCCCGAGGGCACCGAGATGTGCATGCCTGGCGATAACGTCGAGATCAGCGTCGAGCTGATCACCCCCATCGCCATCGAGAAGGGCCTGCGTTTCGCTATCCGTGAGGGTGGCCGCACCGTGGGTTCCGGCCGTGTCATCGACGTGGCTGAGTAATTAAACTCACTCTCAAAGAGCAGACTTCGTAAGAGGTCTGCTCTTTTTTTGTTCCTTGACACGAGAGAAGAAAGCTGATAATCTAAAGCCAGAAGGAAATCCAGAAAAAGGAGAAGGTTGACTGGCGGAGCTTGAAAGGAGCGTTGAACATGGAAACTCACAACGAGAATTTGTGCAAAGGTCTCCATCTGATGTATTTGGGCGCCATTATCAGCATTGTCACCGGTATCTGCGCGGTGGCGTCAGTGGCCCTTCCGCCCCTTGCGATTGTGTTCCTGATTGCGACCTTAGGGGCCGGTATCGCTTCGTTTGCGGGCCTGGTGAAGATCAGAAACGAGCACGCCGACTATAAGAACGCCCTCATCGCGCTGGTCATCGCCTTTATCTGCGGTCTGTTTTCCAGGGGAGACGGCGGCTTTGCCAGCCTGATGAGTATGATCCAGGCCATCGCCGGCCTGTTCGAGACCTATTTTGTGATTCGGGCCACCAGCAGTTTTCTGCGGGAGCGCGGCTTCATTGAGCAGGCGGAGCAGGGCGATAAAGTTTGGAAGTGGACCCTGATCAGCACCATTGGTATGGTTGTGACAGGCGTGCTGACTGTGCTCCTGATGGCGATCAATATGGGACTGGCGGGCATTGGCCTTATTCTGCTTTTGATTGCGTTGTTGCTTTCGATTTATAGCATGATTCTCTACTTAGGCTATCTGCGTGAGAGCAGTGAGGCGCTTTGAGGCATGGCACTTCGGCCGGCGGTGCGGGGACGCGCCGTCGGCTTTTCTCATAATATGGACCAGAGGAAGCGGAACGTTTGTCTGTTTCCACAAGATGTAAAATTTTAAAAAGGGGCTTGACAAAGGCGCCAAGCGCCGCTATAATGACCCCAACAAGTGAATCAGCAGCAAACCTATGAGAAAGAGAAGTAACCGGTGCGCAAACCTTCAGAGAGTCCTGGGTGGTGGGATCAGGACGGGGAGCAGCCGTGTGAATGGCCTTTCGAGGGCGGCTTGAAAAGCATTGGCTTAGTAGAGACCGACGGGGACCCACCCGTTATCCATCGGGCACGCGTGATGGCGCGTGAAGCGAGCGGACGTTTCAAAACGTCAATTTGGGTGGTATCGCAGGAGTGCAGCTCTTGTCCCGAAAGTGGGATAAGGGGCTGTTTTTTTATACCCAAAGGGATGAAAAAGATCACTCCAAGCAAGGCCGCCGGCACCGGCCCCTCCATCCGCCACCCAAACAAATTTCGGCCAAAACTGGCCAATATGGAGGTAAATACCATGAAAAAGAACAACATCGTCAAGAAGATCACCGCCGCCGCTCTGTCTCTGTCTCTGGCCCTTTCCCTGACCGCCTGCGCCGGCGCGGGCAGTTCCTCTGCGGGTTCCGCCAAGTCGGCGCCCGGTTCCGCCAGCGCCTCCGCCGGGGACGCCAAGGAGTACAAGGTGGGCATCGTCAAGTATATGGACCACGCTTCTTTGGACCAGATCGAGAAGAAGGTCCAGGAGGAGCTGGACGCCAAGAGCGCCGAGCTGGGCGTTACCTTCAATTACGCCGACTATACCTACAACGGCCAGGGCGACGGTACCACGCTGAACCAGATCGCCGCCCAACTGGTGGACGACGGTGTGGATGTGGTGGTCCCCATCGCAACCCCCGCTGCCCAGGTCATGCAGACCGTGGTCAGTGAGGCCGGCATCCCCATTATCTTCGCTGCCGTCTCCGATCCCGTCACCGCCAAGCTGGTGGACTCGCTGGACGCCCCTGGCGGCAACATCACCGGCGTCAGCGACGCCCTGAATACTGAGATGATCATGGACATGATGCTGGCCGTGAACCCCGACACCGACACTGTGGGCCTGCTGTACTCCAAGTCCCAGGATTCCTCCAAGAAGCCCATTGAGGACGCCAAGGCTTACCTGGACGCCCACAATATCGCCTATGTGGAAAAGACCGGCACCAACACCGACGAGGTCAGCTCCGCAGTAGACGCCCTGATCGACGCCAAGGTGGACGCCATCTTCACCCCCACGGACAACACCGTGATGAGCGCTGAGCTGGCCATCTTTGAAAAGCTCAACGATGCCAAGATCCCCCACTACACCGGCGCAAACTCCTTTGCTCTGAACGGCGCCTTCTTTGGATACGGCGTGGATTACGACGACCTGGGCGCTGAGACCGCCGACATGGTGGTGAACCTGCTGGTCAACGGCGCCGACCCCGCAACCACTCCTGTGGTCATTCTGGCCCATGAGGCCGCCACCATTAACACCGAGACCTGCCAGGCCATCGGCCTGAGCCTGGACGATGTGAAAGAAGCCTTCGGTACTCTGGGCATCGGGGTGGAGGAAATCACCACCGCCAAGAGCTTCAGCTAAATCAAAAACAAGGGAATGCGGGTACCGCTGAACGGCGGTGCCCGCCCCTGCGCACAAGGAGGAATTTCCCATGCCGTCCATTTTGTCCCTGTCCTCACTCCAGACCGCACTGGAGGTGGGGGCCATCTATTCCCTGGTGGCTCTGGCGCTGTTCATCAGCTTTTCCATCCTGAATATCGCCGACCTGTCCACCGACGGCTGTTACACCCTGGGCTTCGCCGTCGGGGCTGTGGTCACGCTGGCGGGCCACCCCATCCTGGCCCTGCCTGCCGCCATGCTGGCGGGAGCTTGCTCCGGTTTTGTCACCGCCTTTCTCCAGACCAAGCTGGGGGTGGAGAGCATCCTGGCCGGCATTATTGTCAACACTGGGCTGTATACGGTAAATCTGGCGGTGATGGGCTGGTCTTCCAACCTGTCCATCTACGGCAGCGACTCCCTGTTTTCCCTGGCCAAGGGCCTCAGCGGGGCCGAGTGGTGGGTGAAGTGGCACGAGCTGGTGGTACTGGCCGTCATTCTCCTGGTGGTCTGCCTGCTGGTGGTGGCCTTCTTTAAGACCCGGCTGGGCCTGTCCATCCGGGCCACCGGCGACAATGTGGACATGGTGCGGGCTTCCTCCATTAATCCCACCTTTACCATCACCGTGGGCCTGTGTCTGGCCAACTCCCTCACCGCCCTGGCGGGCTGCCTCATCGGTCTGCTGAACAAGAGCTGTGATATCAACCTGGGCACCGGCATGGTGACCATCGCCCTGGCCAGCCTGGTCATCGGCGAGAGCCTGATGGGCAAGGGGTCCGTTGCCCGCCGGGTGCTGGGCGTGGTGGTTGGCGCCTGCCTGTACCGCATCATCATCGCCGTGGCCATCAGCACCAATGTGGTGCCCACTGAGTGCTTTAAGCTGGTGTCCGCCCTCATCGTGGCGGTGGCCATCGCCACACCCCAGGGCCGGAAGCTCATCGCGCTCCAGCGGCAGAAGCTGGCGGCCAGACAGAAGGGAGGCGTTTCGGGATGCTGAAGCTGAACAACATTTCCAAGACCTTCAACGCAGGCACGGTCAACGAAAAGAAGGCCCTGGAGGGGGTCTCCCTTCGCCTGGAGAAAGGGGACTTTGTCACCATCGTGGGCTCCAACGGAGCGGGCAAGTCCACTCTGTTCAATGCCATTGCCGGGGCCTTTTATGTGGACGAGGGTTCCGTCATCCTGGCGGGGGAGGACATCACCTTCAAGCCGGAGTATAAGCGCAGTCGGGAGATCGGCCGCCTGTTCCAGGACCCCATGCGGGGCACTGCCCCCCACATGACCATCGAGGAGAATCTGGCTCTAGCCTACCTACGCACCGCGAAGAAACAGAATGCCTTTTTCAGCCGGACCAGCAAGTCGGAGCGGGAATTTTTCCGGGCCCAGCTGTCTCAGCTGGATATGGGGCTGGAGGATCGGATGAAGCAGCCTGTGGGTCTGCTGTCCGGCGGCCAGCGTCAGGCCCTGACGCTCCTTATGGCGACTATGGTTCCCCCAAAACTGCTGCTGCTGGACGAGCATACCGCCGCCCTGGACCCCGGCACCGCGGAAAAGGTGCTGAAAATTACCCAGGAGGTGGTAGCCCGCCACCAGATTACCACCCTGATGATTACCCATAACATGCAGAACGCCCTGGAGCTGGGCAACCGGACCCTGATGATGGACAGCGGCAACATCGTTCTGGACATCAAGGGTGAACAGCGCCGGGGGATGACCGTCAATACCTTGCTGGAGCAGTTCAAGGCCGGCGCGGGGAAGAATTTGGACAACGACCGGATTCTGCTGTCATGAACGCAGAACAACAAGGCCGCCGCAGTCTTGCGGCGGCCTTGTTGCAGATAAAAATTTATTTGACTTAGCGTATTCCTGAGATATCACAAACGGCCAGCGGCGCATATGCGCCTGCATCTGTAAAATAAAAGTAGACACCATTAAAAACAAAAGTTTTTGGTGGTGTCTACTTTTTTGTATAATAGCGGCAAGGAAGGAGGTGAGATAAATGGGTTCGCCTAAAGGGAAGAAACA